>Ga0209520_10000308_pt1 | contig 27188 bp, 15 predicted proteins | sample Rifsed16ft1_FD_184009 | JGI IMG/M metagenome (GOLD analysis project Ga0209520, IMG submission 184009) | Soil microbial communities from Rifle, Colorado, USA - sediment 16ft 1 (version 2) | ecosystem: Environmental > Terrestrial > Deep subsurface > Rock core/Sediment | place: Rifle, Colorado...
GTAATCAAAATCATAATAAAATCCATTCTCTATAACGGGTCCAATTGTAACCTTAATCTTCTCATTATCTTTATTAAAGATGCTCTGAACAGCCTCTGCCATTACATGGGCTGCCGTATGCCTAATTAGCTCAAGACCAGCGATAGAATTGAGAGTGACCGGTTCAATAGCAGAGTCTGAATCTAATTCAAACCAGAAATCAACAAGCCTTCCGTTAACCTTAGCGCCAACCACGGTATCTCTGATTCCAAGGGATCTAAATATTTCTCCAACAGTTGTTCCCTTTGGAAAGCCTTTTATCTCTCCGTCTGGAAGCTTTATTTGTATCACACTCATGTTTATAGATGATGCATGATCCACGATGCGTAATTCGTGAAAGTTTTTACATGCATCTTGTATCATGCATCCTGCATCTGTGTCAATCTATTGCTGAATAGTTGCCAGAAAAATAATCAAGGTCCTTAAACCTATTCCCGTAAATGGTGAGCGCGGCAGGATTTGAACCTGCGACCTCTTGCGCGTCAAGCAAGCGCTCTCCCCCTGAGCTACGCGCTCAACCCAAAATCGTAACGATTTATTCTACTTAGATTACACCCTGACTGTCAAGAACAGCCCAAGGCATGATTTCGTGTATTGTGATTTGGGATTCGTGGTTCGAGATTCGATACGCTATGCACGAGTCACGAACTACGAGTCACGCAAGTTATGAAGATTTGAAACTCACCCAAATGCCTGTAATATTAAATTCGGTGAGTGAAAAAATTCCGAGGGCGCTAACAATCGCAGGTTCTGATTCAGGGGGAGGGGCAGGAATTCAAGCTGACCTAAAGACCTTTACAGCATTTAAGGTCTTTGGTATGTCAGTCCTTACTTCGGTCACCGCTCAAAACACCCTGTCGGTTTCAGGAATTTACGATTTGCCACCCGATTTTGTAAAACTCCAGATTGACGCTGTATTAAGTGATATAGGGGTTGACGCTGTAAAAACAGGAATGCTTTCAAATGAGAAAATCATTTCAGCAGTCGCAGAAAAGATTAAACAATACGGAATCAAAAACCTGGTGATAGACCCAGTAATGAGATCAAAAAGCGGGGATGCACTTCTAAGACGTGAGGCAGAAAGAGCGCTTATTGAGGAGCTTCTGCCATTGGCTTTTGTTGTTACCCCTAATATTCCCGAAGCGGAAGTGCTTTCAGGAATGAAGATCCAATCAATTGGAGATATGAGAGAAGCGGCAAAAAGGATAAAATCACTCGGTCCCAGATATGTTCTTGTAAAAGGCGGGCATCTTGATTTGACCTCCGAGGCAATGGATGTTCTATATGATGGAACGGATTTTTCTGACTTTCCCTCGCAGAGAATAGAAACCAAAAACACCCACGGCACAGGATGCACCCACTCCGCTGCAATATGCGCAGGGCTTGCAAAAGGGCTAAGCGCAATAGATGCCATAAGGCAGGCAAAAGACTACGTTACAGAGGCTATAAGAAGGTCCTTTAATCTAGGCAAGGGACACGGACCATTAAATCATTTTTGGAGATTAGAGTAGATATATCCAGCCACTAAGGCACGAAGGCACTAAGAAGTGTTTAGTTTGTAGTTGTTAGTTTTTAATCTAACAACTAAGCACTAGTAACAAAAAACTATTTATTTCTTCGTGTCTTAGTGTCTTTGTGGCTAAATTAATTACTAGAAGGAAGGAGCCTACCATGGCAGAAATAATAGACGGTAAAATGGTTGCAGAACACCTGAGGAAAGGGATTGCAGAAGAGGTAAATAAGCTCAAGAGGGAAACAGGATTAGTCCCTGGGCTTGCTGCTGTGCTTGTGGGTGATAACCCTGCCTCTCAAATCTATGTAAGAAATAAGAGAAAAGCCTGTGAAGAGGTTAGCATCTACTCGGAAGAATATAAGCTTCCAGAAGAAATTGCAGAAAACGATTTACTTACACTTATTGAAAACTTAAATCACAATGAAAAAATCCATGGAATACTCGTTCAGCTTCCTCTTCCCAAACAGATTAATGAAGCGAGAATCCTAAGAACCGTCTCTCCATTAAAAGACATCGACGGATTTCATCCTGAAAACGTAGGGCTTCTCGTACAAGGAAATCCTAGATTTATCCCCTGTACCCCGCACGGCGTAATCAAACTCTTAGATTACTACGGCATAGAAATACAGGGGAAAGAAGCGGTTGTAGTAGGAAGAAGCAACATCGTAGGAAAACCCGTCTCGCTTCTTCTTCTACACCAACATGCAACAGTTACAATATGCCATTCGAGGACTAAATCACTTGGGGAGGTTACAAGGAGGGCTGATATTTTGGTGGCTGCAATTGGACGCGCAAGACTTATCACAGAAGACATGGTAAAAGAAGGCGCAGTTGTGATTGATGTAGGTATAAACCGTCTTCCCAACGGAAAGCTTGCAGGTGATGTGGATTTTGAAAACGTTTGTAACAAAGCCTCATTTATTACGCCTGTCCCAGGCGGAGTAGGCCCCATGACAATTGCTATGCTTCTATGGAATACATTTTCATCTGCAAAGAATTCTAAAGGATTTTAGACGGATTTCAGCCCTAGGACTATGTAAGACATTCCCTAGCCAAGGAAGTCGGCGACAAGTTGAAGTCTATTGCTTAATCCGAGTTTTTTATACACGTTACTCAAGTGGGACTTTACTGTTTTCTCACTTATAAATAGCTTCTCAGAAATTTGCTTATTAGAATATCCCTGGAGAATTAGTTTTACAACTTCGTCCTCTCTTTTTGTAAGGGAAGGTCTTGGTTCCATAGAACCACCTTTTTTAGAATGTAAGAGTCGCGTTAAGAGCTTAGTTATTATTCTGACTTCCACCCAAATCTCGTCTTTACTCAAAGCCCCAACTGCTTGAATAAACTTATCTGCGTTTGACGTATCTGTTAAGTATCCAAGTACACCCAAAGATAAAGCATTCATAATAAAATCTTCATCAAAGCTATGTAACAATAAAAGTACTTTTGTCGTAGGGCTTTTATCACGGATTGAGCTTAAGATTTCCAAAATATTTAGACTAGGTGGTGTCTTATCAATAAACAAAAGATCTGGCTTATTTTGTTCAACGATTTGTAATATATCTTGGTAATTTGAAATCTCTGCTATTATCTCTATATATTTTTCAGATTCAAGCATCTTGCGTACTCCCTGACGAACAACAGAGGAAGGAGTTACGACCATCATTCTAATATGGGCATTTTTAAACTCATTAGTCATCCTTGATCCAAGTTTTTGAGGTTTAAGAAATTCGGTTTCTGCGCTTTTGTGTTCAATTACTTCACGGAAAACAAAAACGACACCTTTGATTTTTCCTACATCATCCCTGATGGGAGCGGCACTTAACGAAATTATTGTTTCTCTTCCATCTTTGGAAATTAGTATTATATGACTCTGGGGACTGACTACCAGGGTTTCAAGAATCGCCTTTGTCACAGGGTTTTCAATTATTGTACGTGTTTCTTGGTTTATGATATGAAATGCTTCCCCAAGATCTTTACCTAAAGCATCTTCCCATTTCCAACCAGTCAGCAATTCTGCAACAAGGTTCATATAAGTAATCGATCCTCTTGTATCGGTGAGAATCACGGCGTCATTTATACTTTTAAGTGTTGTAGCAAACCAGCGTTTCTTCTCTTTTAATTTTTTTTCTATTTCATGCTTGTATAGAGCTATCTGAATAGCAGAGTGTAATTCTTTTGTTTGAAATGGCTTAAGAATATATCCAAATGGTTCCGTTATTTTAGCTCGTTGAATTGTGCTATCATCAGCATAAGCAGTAAGATACAGTATTGGGACATTAAAAAGTGTATTAATCTGTTTAGCAGCCTCGATACCGTCAATTTCCCCCTTTAACACAATGTCCATTAGTACTAAATCCGGCTGCGTCTCGGCTGCCTTTCTAATAGCTTCCTCTCCGGAAGACACAATATCATTAACATTATATCCCAACCTCTTCAATCTGTTTTGTATGTCCTTAGCGACAATACTTTCATCTTCAACAACCATGATTTTAGCTATTTGTTTACTCCCCTGTTGCATACTGTTCCTCCATTACATATTTTCCCTACTTTGATATACATTCTCGATTAAAAATAATAAACCAGAATTCTCTTTCATTACAGAAAAGTGGTATTACAACTGATTACTAAACGTAATCTTAAAAGCAGTACCATATCTTCTATTTAGCCCTATAGAACCTCCAATCTGATTTGTTAAAGCGTTTACTAATTGAAGACCTAATGATTCGGTGTTTCGGAAGTCCAGATCCTTTGGGAAACCAACACCGTTATCCCTTACGGTCATAGTGTATAGACGATACCTATGGCTATCTGCGCGTTTAATGTCAGAGTAAAGATCGATGCGGATTTCCCCTTTCTTACGTTTTCTGAAGGCGTGTTTTAATGAATTTGAGATAAGTTCATTTATTATCAAGCCACAAGGAATAGCAGTATTAACATCAAGCACCACATCTTTGACATTAACCTTCAGTTTGATAAAATTCGGGTCAACCCCGTATGATTGAAACAAATAATTACCTAGATGCCGTATGTATTCAGCAAAATCAATCCTTGCTAGATCTTTGGATTGATAAAGCCGTTCATGTATATGTGCAATTGCCCTTACACGATTCTGAGTTTCATGGAACACCTCGCGAGTCTTTTTACCCTTAACATATTCAGATTGAAGGTCGAGTAGACTTGAAATGACCTGCAAATTGTTTTTTACCCTATGGTGAATTTCCTTTAGTAGCACCTCTTTCTCTTCTAGCGATGACTTAATTTGCTCTTCCACCCGCTTTCGCTCGGTGATATCTTCTGAAATGCCCAAAAGATAACGTGGCTTACCAACCGCATTGAAAATTGGAATTTTTTTGGTGTGCAGTATTCTTCTTCCCTTATTCCTCGTATGTATCGGTTCCTCAGGGATGTCATGGAGTTTGGAACCTTCCAACACTTCCCGATCTTTAGATGTGAAGAAATCTGCTTCCCCTTTCGGGAAGAAATCATAGTCGGTCTTGCCAATTAGATTTTCCCTCGAATAACCAAGCAGCTCCTCACCTGCTTTGTTGAAACGCACAAACTTGAGATCCTTGGCGTCCTTGACAAATATCATATCTGGAATGTTTTCGACGACGGAATTAAGGAATGATTGGGTTTGTCTGATTTCCTCCTCAACCCTGTTGCGCTCCGCAATCTCCTTCCTAAGTTCTTCATTTATCTCAGATAACTCCTGTGTTCGCTCCTGTACACGTAGTTCTAGTTCCTCTTTAGCCTGATATAGCAACTCTGCCTGCTGGGCATTAGTGATTGCTATCTCTATCTGATGCGCAACGATCTCTAATAGCTTTAACTCTTCTTCATCGAAAGCATCCTTTTCTAAAGAATTTATATTTATACATCCAACAGTCTCGCCTTCGAACCGAATAGGCATAGATGCGTAGCTCTTTGTTCCTACTTCCCTTCCGGCTGGTCCAATAACAGTATCCTGATCTACATCAGGACAATACAAAGGCTTTCCCTCGATTATCGTTTTCCAGGTAAAGCCTTTTGGATATGGAATTCTTCTAACCTTCCCTATAAAGGCTTCAGAATAGCCCCTATATGACTTGATAACCGCCTGTGGTGAGCCCTGAGCCTGTCGAAGGGTCGAATCCGCCTCTTCACCTTCTACCAGATAAATCGAAACATTGTCTGCTTTATCTATATTTTTACTCATTGCTTCAACAGCATTTTCAAAAACATCTTGTAGATTTATCGTCTGATGAACGCTTCTGGTTACAGTGCTAATTATCGTCTCGTACCGGTTCTTTTTCGATAATTGGGAAAAGCTTTCTTTAAGTGCTACCTCTGCCTGTTTTCGATCTGTTATATCTTCGACCACTGCCATTCCGCCGGTAACTTTACCGTTTGCATCTCGAAGTGGAGAAAGTCGAACCGATGCCCACAACTTGGCTTCGCTGCCCGTCGCTTCATAGTAACCTTCATAGACTGCAGTCTCACCTCTTAAAATCTTTTCCATTAATGGTAAAACACATTGATCCTTTAGTTTCCGAATATCTACCCCGATAATTTTGTCAAAGGAAGATTGGAGAATCTGGACAAAGCGTTCATTGCAGTGGGTGATTTTGTAGTCTCTATCAAATATATAAACACCGACAGGTGATTGATCGAAAAGGGTTCGGTAGCGTTCCTCCGATTGCCGAAGTAACTCTGCCCGACGGGCATTATTGATTGCTATCTCTATTTGGTGTGAAACAATCTCCAATAGCTTTATTTCTTCTTCATCAAAGGCATTCTTTTTCAAAGAATTTATATTTATGCATCCTACCGTCTTATCTCCAAACTGAATAGGCATAGAAGCATAACTCTTTGTTCCCATTTCCCTTCCTGCAGGACCGATAACCGTATCCTGGTCTACGTCCGCACAATACCTGGGTTTCTCATCTATTATTGTCTTCCATGTAAAACCCTTCGGATAAGGAATTCGTCTCACTCGATCAATAAACCAATCAGGATAGCCTCTATAGGCCTTCATAACTGCCTGTGGTGAGCCTGTCGAATCCGCCTCTTCCCCTTCAACGAGGTAAATACAAACATTATCTAAGCCATCCATATTTTTACTCATTGTTTCAACGGCGTTTTCCAGAACGTCTTGGAGATTGATTGACTGATGTACACTCCGGGTTACGGTACTAATTATAGTTTCATAACGATTCTTTTTGGATAACTCTCTATTGAGCACTTCTAGTTCTCTATTTCTCTTATTTAAGTCTTCATATAAGGTCCTTAACTCATCTGCCTGCCTTTTAGTTTCTTCATAGAGCTTAGAATTCTCTATAGCAATTGCAGCTTGATTGGCGAAGGAGGAAAGAAGATTTTTTTTATCTTCATTAAAGGCATAGGGCTCTTGAGAATAGGTCAGTAAAAGCCCCTTTACCTCCCCCTTAATGATAAGTGGCACAATAGCCACAGATAGGATTCCTCTTTTAATAAGCTCAGTTCGCCATATTAGTGGCGGGTCATTCCTTAGGTCGTATGCAACTATAGGGGTTTTTGTGCGTAGGCACTCCCCACCGCGTCCCCTTCCCCACATATTCTCTGGATCAGGGCTTATTTGGATAACCTCCCTTAGACCCTCGTCGTCACCGGCTACAGCCTTCGGGATATAGTAATCACCTTCTTGAAGGGCTATAATCGAGAATCTTGAACCCATAAAACTGTTAGTATTTTCGACAACATCCTGAAGAACACTCCTGTAATCCAGTTTGGAAGTAACAGATTGAGAAACTACCTGTAGAGCTTCTATCCTCTTCCTTTGATTAAATTCTCTTTCATAGAGTCTTGCCTTACTTATGGCTATGGATATCTGACTGCAAATAGATAAAAGTAGCTCCTCTTCACTCCGGGTGAAAAGATACTCTTTATAGCTAATAAGCCATATTACTCCTATGGTTTTGCTCTCAAGGGTTATAGGTATCCCAAGCATGCCCTGAAAACCAAGTTCCCGTCCTGCGGGTCCTACATCAGGGTCTTCCTGAGCGTTTTTAACGTTTATTATGTTTCCCGTATTTATGACCCTCCAGGTTACACCCTTAGGGTATGGAATCCTCCCGGCTCTCTGGATAAACCACTCTGGAATGTTCCTTTGGTCCTGAATTACTGCTTCATTCCTAGCTTCATCAACCAGATAAATACATGCTAGGTCTACATTCTCTAGTTCAATAACTTTATCCAATGCAACCCTATAGACCTCCTTCGGGGCAAGGGACTGATGTACCGCTTGAGTGATAGCATTTAGAATTTCTAGGTCCCTATTTCTCTTATTTAAGTCTTCTTCCGTCCGCTTGCGGTCACCGATCTCAGCTAATAGTTGCTCGTTAGATTTCCTTAATTCAGAAGTACGTTCCTCTACTTTTATTTCTAGATCATACTTAGCTTTTCGGAGAGCCTCCTCCATCTGTTTACGCTCGGTAATGTCCTCACAAGAGATAAGGACAACTACCCCGCCTTCAGCACCCTGTATTGCACGAGCAGCCTCTTTCACCCACAAGATACAACCGTCCTTTCTGATCTTGCGAAATTCCCAATGGAATAGCTGGTTGGGGTTCTGTAAACAAACCCTCATTTGCTTCAGTACCCCTTCTCGGTCATCCGGATGGAAAATCATAAGAACGGATTGCCCAACTAACTCATGAGCCTTGTATCCAAGTTGTTCCGCCCCAAATAGGTTGACTGATAAAACTTTTCCTTCTAGATCCACAGTAAAGTACATAGACGGGTTATCTTCGTACAAAGCACGGTACCTTTCTTCACCCTTTCGTAGTGCCTCTTCAATCCGATTCCGCTCTGAAGCCTCCAAAGCGAGAGAACCCACATCGGCAATCGAGGCTGCAAAGTTTTGTTCCTCTAGTTCCCACTCTCTCATCGGTCCTGTGTGCTCGTGACAAACAATACCTACAACTTTTCCATCAACACGAATAGGTACATCCATCATCGATGAAATTCTATATGGTTTTAAATACCCTTCGGTGTATTCACTTGTACGAGGATCGGTTAAGGCATCATTCGCCGCCAAGGTGCGGCTCTCTTCCAATGCATGAAAATACCTAGGGTAATCCTTGGCTTGAAGCCTTAATCCCTTTTCATGAACATTTTCGCTCATTTTGTATAAATCTTTACAGACAATTTCTGAATGGTCTTCGTTGAAAAGCCAGACACTTACACGCTCTACACCTAACGTCCTCGAATCTACTTCAGTTACCCTTTTCAGTGTTAATTCAAGATCGGAGTTAACCATCTTCGCTAATTCAAGGAGTGCCTTTTGATAGTTAATAATACGTTCGGTTATTTTCCTAAGCTCATCGTCTAAACGTTTACGATCTGTGACATCTTCAAAAATATATAGGCGACCAAAGTAACGGTCGAGTTCGCCTCGAATTTGTGAGGAAACTCGTCTAATCGTACGACCATCAACGAATTGAATTTCATCCTCAACAGTGAAACGCACTTCCTCGTTTTGTAGCGGCTTGCATGATTCGAGGAATGCCGGAACATTTTTAACAAGAGGAAGACAGTAAGGAACAATATCCTGATTCTTGAGCTCACCCCTCCTCATGGCTTCCTCAAGATGGGTGATGCCCCATATTTCACAGAACCTATGGTTAAAGTAAAGTACTTCGTCGGTACGATTGTCTACAACATAAAAGGCCAACGGGGAGGTATCAGTCATCGAGTAGATTAGGCTCTCATGGAAACGTAACTTTTCTTTCGTTTGCTTGTAGTGGGTTTCAAGGGAATCGAATTCTACAATTCCTTCGTTCACAGAAATCTTTTCATTTGTGGTTTGATTCTGAGGTAAATATTCATCCCCCATGTTGTACCTCCTAAAGTAGACAGTAATCAAATACTATTAAATTTTGGAGTTTGCACAACTCTCCAGTAAAAATGGTTAAAACTGGTTCTAATAAAACCTCTCGAGTATGGAATATAGTTGTTATATTGAACAGGTGTATTGAATACTTTTAATAGTAATTTATAACGGTTTAAAAAGGCTTTCTTAGATGAAATCTTCGCTACTAAAATAACATAATGCGATCTGTATTGTTCGAAGATTGACCCCATCTCAAAACCATTCTTAATAAAGTATTATTACTATAATAGCTTATTTTGAATATTAAAATCAAGTCAATATGGTTAGTTAGGTACTATTGTATTAAGACTAATAAATGGTGATTTGATTTTGTAGCATAATGTATCAGGAATGCTTTAGTCTCTAAAGTCGTTGTATGTAACTAATAAAAAACACCTCTAACATGTCTTGTGGAAAACTTCGGAGTTATTATGTAAATAATTATTCATTATTAGCACTATTTGTATTAAGATGGTGTAAATAACGTTGTATTTTTAATGAGTTATATTTAAAGAAAAAAATTCCCTAGATGTGGATAAGTTATGGAAAGTTATGTTTTATGTTTGTGGATAAGTTGTGGATTTATGTGAATAGTATGTTGAAAAATCATCTACTTTTAATACTTTCTTAGTACACCTAACCTCACTTAGAAGCTCAGAAACAGATTTCCTTAATACCGGATGAATAAAATTTGGGGCAATCTCAAATAGGGGTTGGAGGACAAAACGTCTAAGATGAGCCCTTGGATGAGGAATAGTGAGATCATTTGTTTCGATTATAAGATCGTCATAAAATATAATATCAAAGTCAATTATTCTCGGGCCCCATTTTTCACCTTGCTTCCTTCCTATCTTATTCTCACAAGAGTTAAGAATTGTTAATAGTTCAAAAGGGGAATGAGCAGTTTCAATCTTTATCATACAGTTTATGAAATCTGACTGGTCTTCCTTATCGACAGGCTCGGTTTCGTAAAAAGAGGAAACAACGATAATCTTTGAGAAAGTCGAGATTTCCTCAACACCTTCAACGCAGTTTTCAATCCTATTTCCAAGATTCGAACCTATTCCTATAAAGGCTGTTGGCATTTGAATAAGCTCCGAATTAAGGCAAATTCCAAATCACAAGCACCAAACAACAAACAAAAAGGTTTACTATCGCCTCAAATCTCGTGATAGTATATATCATAATCAACCTTACTATGAATCAACGGAGGTAACAACATGGCGGTCTTATCAGAAAAAGAAATAAAAGAGAAACTTAAACACTTAGAAGGCTGGCAACTAAAGGGCAATGAAATATACAAGACTTATAAGCATAAGACATTTAAAGATGCGATTGCCTTCGTAAATACGGTATCAGACCTAGCTGAAGAAGCAAACCATCATCCAGACTTTCTGATTCAATATAATAAGGTTACTCTAACCCTTTCGACTCACAGTCAGGGTGGCGTTACTGATAATGACATAACCCTAGCAAAGAAGATTGATAAAGCTAAATAGGTGGTTCGTGGCTTGTGAATCGTGCTTAGATGATCGAACCTCAAATCACTATACACGATTCACTCTTTTCTTCCCTTTTCTATAATTTCATAATCTCTTCCATTTAGTACAATGGTACGATTATCTTCTTCTACCAGCTTGGCTTGTTTCTTCTTAGATGAAATAAGGAGACGGAGAACGATAAATCCTAACATAGCAGCTCCAAGGATAACGCCGATAAAAAGACCTAGAATAGCAAATAAAGTAAGGACTATTAGTACAAATAAAACAAGTGGAATGATAGATAATGGTAACTTGCCCTTATAAAAATAGATTCTAGGATTTGTATTCAATGTTCTCCTCTAATTTCGTGACTCGGGTATCGTGGATCCTGCATCTGGTATCGAGAAAACGAGCCACGAATCACTAACTCCTAACCACGAATACCTAAATTGGAACCTTAACTCGTTCGAGTACATCTTTAAGCGCTTCTTCCTCCCTTCCCTTTCCCCCCATGCGATCGTGTTTAAGAATGACCCTATGAGAAAGAACTGGCACAGCCATTTCCTTTACATCATCTGGAATACAGTATGCTCTACCCTCGATAAGCGCATGAGATTGAGCCGCACGCTTAAGGGCTATCGCTCCCCTTGGACTCACTCCAAGCTCAAATACCTTAGGGTTTCTTGTCTCTTTTATAATTGTCAAGATATAGTCAAGAATAGATTCATCCAGATGAACCCTTTCAACCATAGTCTGCATAACTAGCACCTCTTCCCTAGATACAACTGGTTGTATACCGTCCCAGGGTTTTGCCGGGCTGAACTTTAAGAGGATTTCCTTTTCACTCTCATAATCCGGATACCCAATACTTACCCTCATAGAGAATCGATCGAGCTGGTTTTCTGGAAGTGGAAAGGTTCCTCGATACTCAAAGGGGTTTTGCGTGGCAATTACCATAAACGGTTTTGGTAGCTCGTAGGTTTTTCCATCTATCGTTATCTTAGATTCGCTCATTGCTTCTAAAAGGGCGCTTTGAGTTTTAGGTGTCGCTCGGTTTATCTCATCTGCAAGAATTATATTTGCAAAGATTGGACCCGCTTTGAAATCAAATTCCCCAGTTTTTTGGTCGTAAATAGATACTCCGAGAATATCCGATGGAAGAAGGTCACTCGTAAATTGAACCCTCTTAAAAGAAAGATCTGTTGATCTTGCAAGTACCTGAGCAAGTGTTGTTTTTCCAACACCTGGCACATCTTCAATCAGCATGTGTCCTTGTGAAAGAAATGCAACAAGTGTTGCCTTTGCTGCCTCTGGTTTCCCCTTTATAATAGTTTGTATGTTTTTCTTAAGGCTATTAATCTTCTTGATAGGCAGAAAAGCCTCCAAATTAACTACCTCCTACACTTTCCCTTGTAGAATGATGCAAAATGTATGATACATGATGCATGATTAATCTTTCATCTTGTGTCGTTCGACTGAGCTCACGACGAAGTCTTGCATCATGTATCCTGTATCACTACGCCCTTCCACAGCATTTCTTATATTTCTTTCCGCTCCCGCAGAAACAAGGATCGTTTCTTCCGATTTTTCTCTCACGTCTTATAGGTGCCTTTCTTTCCTCACCCTCTCCCCTGCTTAAAACCATACGTTGTTGTTCAAGCCTTCTTCTTCTCTCAAGCCGTTCCATATCTACTTCACTCACAGGTTTTACCCTGAATAACTTTTCACAAGCCTCCTCTTTGAAGCGATTCATCATCGCTGAAAACATATCGTATCCTTCCTTCTTGTATTCATATAGAGGGTCCTTTTGAGCATATCCTCTAAGCCCAATTCCCTCCCTTAAATGATCCATGTTAAGGAGGTGGTCTTTCCATAGGTAATCAAGCGTCTGAAGCATTATATATCTTTCAACATGTCTTAGGGTCTCCGAGCCTATCTGACTTTCCTTCTCCTCATAGGAGGAACGAACCTTCTCTCTTACAAGCTCAACTATATCTTGGTTCCCCATCCCATCAAAAGAAACACCATCGAAGTTGACATGTACATTGAAATCCCTGAAGATTGCGTTGCTTAGCCCCTTTAGATCCAACTCGTTTGAAGTCGTTTTTTCAGGAACATAAATCGGAACGATTTCGTCCAATAGTTCATCCACCATCTCGTAGAGGCCTTCCTTAAGATTCTCTCCAGGTAGTATTTCTTTTCTCTTTGTGTAAACAACGTCCCTCTGTGTGTTTAAAACGTCATCATAGTCAAGAAGGTGCTTTCTAATGTCGAAGTTTCTTGCCTCAACCCTTTTCTGTGCGTTCTCTATTGATTTAGTAATCAGCTTATGTTCAATGGGTTCCCCTTCCTGCCATCCTAGCTTATCCATTATTCGAGAGATTCTGTCAGATGCAAAAAGCCTCATCAAATCATCCTCGAGCGATACGTAAAAACGAGAGGAACCTGGATCACCCTGTCTTCCAGACCTTCCTCTAAGTTGATTGTCAATTCGTCTAGCTTCATGCCGTTCCGTGCCAACTATGTGAAGACCCCCTAGCTCAAGAACCCTTCTCTTCTCATCTTCACAAACAGTTTTGGCCTCAAGCATGGCTTCTTCAAATTGATGTGGCTCCGCCTCGTGTAATTCAACCTTGAATTTTCTTCGGGTAACATCCCTTGCAAGAAACTCCGGGTTACCTCCAAGAAGGATATCCGTTCCTCGACCAGCCATGTTTGTAGCAATAGTTACTGACCCAATCCTCCCTGCCTGGGCTATTATCTCGGCTTCCCTTTCATGCTGCTTTGCGTTTAGGACCTGGTGATTAATCCTGAGTTTCTCAAGCATCTTGTTTAGCTTCTCTGATATCTCAATAGATGTGGTCCCCACAAGCACAGGTCTTCCTTGGGTGTGAAGGCTCTTTATTTCGTCAACAACAGCATTAAACTTCTCACGCTCAGTTTTATAAACTAAATCATTATGGTCAAGCCTTATCATAGGTTTGTGCGTAGGAATGACTGCTACATCTAGGTTATAAATCTTCTTAAACTCAAGCGCCTCTGTGTCGGCGGTTCCTGTCATCCCGGCGAGTTTTCTATACATTCTGAAATAGTTTTGAATTGTGATTGTTGCAAGTGTCTGGTTTTCACTTTCTATCTCTACACCTTCCTTAGCCTCGATCGCCTGATGAAGTCCATCGCTCCATCTCCTTCCTGGCATAAGTCTTCCAGTAAATTCATCCACAATTATGACCTTTCTCTCTTTCACTATATAATCCACATCATTCTGAAAGAGGTTATGAGCTCGAAGAGCCTGAATCACGTGATGAAGTAGCTCTAGATGTATAGTGTCATAGATATTATTTACACTAAGCACCCTCTCAACCTTTGTTGCACCCTCTTCGGTAAGGGTTACCTGACGGGTTTTTTCATCAATCGTAAAGTCAACCTCTTTCCTAAGCTTTCTCACAACATTATCAATTTGATAGTAAAGCTGAGTGGAATCCTCTGAAGGACCTGATATTATTAGAGGCGTTCTTGCCTCATCTATAAGAATGCTATCTACCTCATCCACAATTGCGTAACTGTGTTCTCTCTGAACATAGTCTTCAAGGGAAAATTTCATGTTATCGCGAAGGTAATCAAAGCCAAATTCGTTGTTTGTCCCATAAGTGGCATTGGCTAGGTAGGCCTCCTTCCTTGTGCACTCGACCAACTTTGTCTTAAAAGCAGCAAATGCCTCAAGGTTTCTTTCAGGCGGCAAATCGAGTCCAATATACTCATTAGGCCAAACACTGAGATTGTTCTTCATTGCCTGTTCTGCCCTTTCAGGGTCCTCCCACTCTACAAGATATGAAATCTCATGATTTATAACACCAACCTTGAGTCCAAGGAGTTTATAAATGGGCCCCATCCATATTGCGTCACGTCTAGCAAGATAGTCATTTACTGTAACCAGATGCCCGCCAAAGCCAGTGATACCATTTAAATAAAGAGGTAAAGCAGCAACAAGAGTCTTTCCTTCACCTGTTTTCATCTCCGTGATTTTCCCTTGATGAAGGATAATGCCGCCTATAATCTGAACATCAAAATGGCGCATTCCCAGGGCTCTTCGAGATGCCTCTCGGACTATGGCAAAGGCTTCGGGTAGGATATCCCATAGGATCTCCTCCATCTTCTTGAAATACTCACCTTCGTCTAGCTTATGATGGTCGTTAAGTTGGTTTTTTATTGATTCTTTAAAATAATCGGTTTTGCCCCTGAGCTCCGAGGTTGGAAGCTTTATTAATTCAGGCTCAATCTCGTTTGCGTGTAAAACGAGAGAACGTAGTTTGTTAATCTCTCTCTCGTTCTGAGTCCCTATAATCTTTTTCATAATGTAAGAGAACATATAAAACCTCCACTAATACAAAAGCCGTTTAAAATTATAAGCTCAAAACCCACTTATAACAAGTGGGTGTATGCGTCCATAAGCACTGGAAAAACCTGAATTAAGATTTAGATATTTTACTGGAAGTATATTATTTCTTCAAAGCGAAATGCACTAAATAATTTGAGTTCTGCTCGATACCGCTAGCCCTTAATGTGCCATTCCCGCATGTCTCAAGCGGGAATCTTGAGACCAACCCCCATATTATTTTAACGTCGTAGACACTATTTTTGTTTACAAATCTCCCTAAATCCCTCTTTAACAAAGAGGGATTTAATATCATTTTTAAAGGTATATGGATACCCGATAAAGGCATTCGGGTATGACAATTGTATGTGGTCAAAAAACGGAGACAAAAAAGCGCAGAGAATAAATCTAATTACCCCTAAGCTCAACGGAAACTACCTTGGATGTGCTTCTACCATCAGAAGTTATTCCAACTAGTGTTCTTGCAACCTGCATAGTTTTTTTATTGTGAGTAATAATTATAATCTGCGAATCCTTAGTCGCTTCTTCAAGCAAATCCGTAACCTGACTAGTATTTGCATCGTCTAAAGGTGCGTCAATCTCGTCAAATAGTAGAAAAGGAGCGGGCCTTATAAAGCAAGCAGAGAGAACAAGGGCTATCGCTGAAAGGGCTTTTTCTCCGCCTGAAAGCAGGCTTACTGATTGAAACCTTTTCCCTTTCGGTCTTACCATGACATCAACACCGGTTTCAAGAAGGTCTTCGTTATTTGTAAGAACAAGCTTTGCCTCGCCACCTCTAAACATCCTGCTGAAAACCTCTTGAAACTTTTTATTCAGAACTTCAAACGTAGCGTTGAATCTTTTTTCAGACTCCCTATCAATCTTGTTCATAGCTTTCTTTAGGGATGATATAGCGTTTACTAAATCCTCATTCTGAGCACTTAAAAATTTAAACCTTTCTTCGAGACTCTTATACTCCTCAGGGGCAAGAAGATTCACCGGACCAAATTTCTGGATCCTTTCTTTAAGTTTAAGGAGTCTGGTTTCTTCTCCTTCTTTAACTAAACCTTTTAAATTTTCTGGATCAATAGACATCAAAGCTTCATTAGGGTCATCATGACTAGTAAGAGATGAACCGGTTTCACGAATTGTTTCCCTAAGATGCTCAATCTCAATTTGAAGGCTATTTAACCTAAGGTCAAGAGAGCTGATCTTCTTTTCATGCCCTTTTATTTCTTCATTTAACCTTTGTTTATCTTCAATAGCAGTTTTAATTTGCAATAAAAGCTCTTCCTTTTGATTCCTCTTAACTAATAGTTCTTCATCCTTCTGACCAAGAAGAGACAAAAGACTTTTAACATCTCGTTTTGCATCTTCTTCTGTTTTAATAAAATTCAGTTTTTCCTGTTTTTTCTTTCCGACCTCTTTAGCCTCAAGCTCAATCCTTTCTCTTATCTCATTCTGCCTTCTTCCTAGCTCACCTAGGTCTTCATCGATGCCTTTTTCTTTTTCAATAAGCGCGGCAATTTCAACCTTGAGATCTGTGATTTCTCTCTCTATATGCCTCTCTTCCTCCTCAAGCTTCTCTGCACCTTCTTTTAATTTTGCGTATTTTTCCTCAAGAAATATCTTCTGATCTTCAACCTGTTTTATAGCTTCTTGTGCTACTTGTAGTTTTCCTCCTCTATCAAGAATTTCAGAATCTATCTCCTTTAAATCAAATTCAACTACCCCATATCTCATATTGGTCTTTGCAATGTTATCTTGAAGATTAGCAATATCCGTCTTAATCTCGGCTCCCCTTATCTCGATCTCTATTAACTCATTTTCTAGATCCCTAAGCGTAAGTTGCAGTTTTTCAACCTCTTCCTGATTTGACTCTATCTCCTTTGAAATCCTTGAGATCTCAGCTTCAAGGTTTTGAGTATCTATGGTTAGTTCTTCAATTTCCCTTTTTCTCTCAAATACACCTTCAGTAGCAAGCCCACCCGATATCGCACCAGTAGAATCAAGCATATCCCCTCCAAGTGTGACAAAAGAAGCGCCATCTTCAATTTCGTCCTTTAGATTTAGCGCCTCTCTAAGAGAAGATACAACAAACACATTAGTCAGCATGTTGTCAATTATGTCTTTATCTATTCCCTCAACCTTAACTATGTCACTGAGAGGCGCAATTCCATTTCCGTTTTTATCAAGAACCTCGATTTTTCTTGTGTTATTAATAGGGACAAACGTGCCTCTTCCAAGGGATAGCTCTCTCAAATATTCAACTGCACTCAGTGCCTCCTCGCTTTCTTTAACAATCGCCCATTTGAGTTTCTCACCAAATGCTGCCTCAAGTGCCCGCTCATAGCCCTTTGGAACTGATATAAAATCTGCAATCACCCCTAAGATTCCGTTCCCCTTTTTCTCAAGTAAAAATCTCCTTATTCCTTCGGGAAGCCATTCGTAGCTTGTCTCAATCTGTTTTAGCACATTAAGCCTAGGTTGCGCCTCTTTAAAACGCTCGCTTAGCCCTTCTATTTCATTTCTTTTCGACTCTTGAGTGGCACTTAAAGAAGCGAGAGATAATCCTATAGCTTCTTTCCTTTCTTCAACTTTGATTCTACGCTCCTCGTTAGCGTTCACATAACCTTGAAGCTCCGAGATTCGGGATATTGTTTTTTTCTTCTCAACTTCTACTTCTCCAATCTCTTTGTTTGTTCTTTGCCTTCTTGATTGGAGTTCAGACAGTTCCCTTTCGTATCCTAAAGCGCTACCCCTTAGAGAACTGTACCTATCTAACATTTCAAAGAGTGATGTCCTTGTACCCTCAAGCTCAGTCTGGTTTATCGTAAACCCAGCTTTGATTTCAGAAAGGACCTCTTCTCTTCGCTTAAGCTTATGTTCTTTATTGGATAGGTCTGCCTTAACCTCCCCCAAAATCTTTTGCTTGAGATTAATTTGAATATTTACCCTTTCGCTCTCTTCCAGTAGTAATTCAATTTCTTTTTCCAACCTCTTAATAAATTCATCAATCCCCGAAACCTCACTCCTTACAAGTTCTTCAAGTGCCTCCTTTGCTTGGAGCTCCGACTTGAGATCATAGATCTCTTTCCCCAACTCTTCTAACTTACGTTCGACAAAATTGGTTTTTGCTTCAATATTTTCATGTATGGATTCTTTGTTCTTTATTTGTTCAGAAAGTGAAAGGACTTGTTCTTCGAGCTCCGATTTCTCTTGAATAAGCCTATTTTTTTCTTCTTCCATTTTATAAAGCTTTGAGTAGATTATCCTCGACTCAAGGCTCCTGGCTTCTTCCGAAAGGCGTTTAAACTCCTCTGCATCCCTTGCCTGACGGCTTAGGCTACCCATCTGGCGATTTATTTCGTCCATAATATCTTTTAAGCGTCTCAGATTCTCTTTAGTAGATTCAATCTTTCTCTCGGTCTCACGACGTCTTACTCTATATCTAACTATCCCTGCAGCCTCTTCAATCAATGTCCTCTTTTCTTCAGGTTTTGCTGTAATTAGATGCTCCACCTTTCCTTGGTCTACGGTAGAATAGGCCCTTGCGCCTGCGCCAGTATCTAAAAACATCTCAGTTATGTCCTTTAACCTGCAAGGTGTGCCGTTTATGTAATACTCGCTCTCCCCAGAACGAAAGAGTCTTCGCTTAATTACAACCTCCTCATACCCCTTATGCGAAACGTCTGTTAGCGCTAAGGAAACCTCTCCCATACCAAGGGGTTTTGAGGTCTCTCCCCCATTAGATACGACCTCTTCCATCCCCTCGGCTCTTAGGCGCCTGGGGTTCTGCTCCCCGAGAACCCAACGTATTGCATCTAATATGTTGGATTTCCCACAGCCGTTGGGACCGACTATGGCATTAATTCCATCCTGAAACTGAATAGTAGTTTTTTCATAGAAGGATTTAAAGCCTATAAGTTCTAGAGACCTAATTTTCATTCTTTAAAATTGAATAATATCATAATCATAATAGGTTGTAAATAAACATACACAAATTGCTGTGGTGTTTAAGAAGAGAAATACCACATATGGTGTGTTACATTAATTTTTGAAGAAATTGGATCAAAAGCTGATTTTTTTCTTCTATTTTAAAGTACACGATAAACCTTTACCTATCTATAATCTATGGTCGAGATTAAATTTTGTTCTAAACAATAAAAATTGACCAATAGCTTCGGGTAATAGAATGTTTATGTACTACTTTTTCTTCCACAAAATTATGCTACTTGATTTATCACCCTTGAGGTAGTAAAAGCTTATCATTGATATTGATTTTCGACTCCTGCCTGAGTCTTTGAATCCAGTCTATATAAAGCTCTCTTTTTCTTTGAGAAAGTTCTTCTTCTTTTAGCTGACCCTTTTCCTCTTCAAACCCTTTAGGATCTGCATCTTGTTCTTCTTTAAGGGATACTATATAAATTTTTTCATCGGCTTCATAGACCTTAGAAGCCAGAGGATTTTTTTTGTCAAGGAAAAAGGCATCTACTTTTATCTCATCTGAGTTGATTTCAGGAACACGTTCTAGTCTGGAAAAATAACCAGTCTCCTGCAATTTAAGCCCAAAGGATATAGCAGCTTCTTCCAAATTCCCACCATTCATTTTTGCCTTATTAAGTAAATCATTAGCCTTTGCCTTAGCAGCCTCTTTTGCCTTCATAGACTGAAGGCGCTCGCTAATTTCACCCTCTGCCTCTTTCAAGGTTTTTCCCCTAGATGGAACTACCTCAGAAACCTGAATTATGTATATTTTCTCTCCTACTTGAGCAAAGGTCTTTTCTCCTTGTTTAATGGTGAACGCCTTTTCAACAACCTTAGATGGAATATCATCAAGCTTTGCAGTAACAGAAATTGGACCTACAACTTTTACTTCTCCTAAACCATTTTCCTTTGTTATCTCATCTATGGACTTCTTATCAACTGACTCTTTAAGATTTTCAAGGAATTCCCTGAATAAAGCTTTTCCACCCTCCTTCTTAATATCCGCTTCCACCTCGCCTTTTACCTCTGCAAGGGGCCGACTTTCATCTTCGTTAGATCTAAATTTATCAGGATGTGCTTCGTAATAAGACTTTATTTCTTCTTGATACACATCCACCCTATTTATAAAATCATCGGGGGATATAATAACGTAGCGTACACTCCTAAGTTCAGGTGTTTTAAACTCGCTTTTATTATTTTCATAGTATTTTTTTATCTCTTCCTCATTTATTGTGTAAGAATCTTTAAAATCTTCAGGTGAGATAGCAACAAAATTAAGATTTACCTTTTCAATACGGATTTTATAGGTATCAAATAGCTCCTCGTCTGTAACATTAAGTGTGTCGAACATTAGCTTTACTACTTTTTGAGCAAGTAGTTCCTCTCTGTACATCTTCTCGAAATCGCTTACAGATTGATTTAATCTCTGCTCTACGAAAGCCCTGTATTCGTTAAGGCCAATAAACTGCCCATCTACCTGAAAAACGGAGTTAGACCTTATTGCTTCACTTAGTTCCTCATCAGTTACCATAAAGCCAAGCTCTTTAGCCTTTTGAGAAAGTAGTTGTAAGTCAATGAGTTGATTTAGTGCTGTCATATCAATAAAATTCTGATTTAAAGCCTCTTCGGGAACACCACTCTCTCGATATTGTGCGCGAAGACGTTCTCTAGCCCTATAGAAATCTAAAAGGGATATCTTCTGGCCATTTACCTCCGCGGAGGTCCCTTCCGGAACCTTCCCTCCAAAACCAAAATTACTGAAACTAAACCCAAATCCGAAAGCAAAGGTGATGGCAAGGACAATCAATATCCCTTTTGTAACCCAAGTCTGGCCTTTCCTTAGCATATCAAGAATCATTATTATTCTCGCCTTTTACTAATTTTTTATGTAAATCTATACCACTTACCCACAAGTTTCAAGAATTAGAAAGGGATTGGAGGTTAGAAAGAAATAGTCTCTATCTTCTAATCTTTTTATTTCATTACTCCAGTTAATATTAACCCCATGTATGACTCAGCAGCGTTATAGCAGAATCCTTTTTTTGATGCAGAGGTGAGGAAACAAAAAGGCAGCTAAGTTTTGGGCTCAACTGCCTCTCTAGCAATTTGTATTAATAATTGAGTGTCATTTTTTGTATTCGGATTTATTTAATAAAACCCCGGGCATCCACTCCTTAGCTAACTTGTTCAACCGGTAGGTTAACGAGTCTAGACCCCTCCTGGATTGAACCAGCGTAGGAACAGTACCAATCAACAATTTCTTGCCATCTTCTTCAACAAAAACTTTTATCTTCATCCCCTTGTCTATACCTTGCTTAAATGGACAGGTTAAACAAGGTTCAACCCATATCCTTTCAGGGAATCCCGCAAAAAGGTTGAAAACGTAAGACTGATCACTCTCTGCAAGTAGCCTGGCAATATCGCAAAGCCTCTGTGGATTGAATCCTTCTTCAACTAAGTTTATTCCAAAGTTGTATTCACTTATATACCGTGCATATTCACCTATAACACCTGTTACATAAATCATCAGTGTTTTAGGACTATGGCAGGGATGGACGAAGGCCCGTGCTCTTTTTACATTCCCCTCTTCATCCTCCGGTCTTGCAACTTCGACTGGTCTTCCGTTTGAGTATATCCAAGCATCTAGCTCCGCATACTCACGCATATCGGATATCTCAATTTCAAGCCAGTGGTTAGCTGGGACTTCTATATAGTACCAGTCGTCATCCCAGGGGGTGTCGATAGTAAGATTCACATGTAAGCCTGTTGCTATCTCTACTGCATCGTCCAAGGAGTCGTTGTCCTCATAGTCGTCTTCAGCAAGACGGTCTGCACCATAAATCTCAACCGTTAAATCGTATAGTAAAATACTTCCCTGTTCGCTAGATATCTCTAGGAAGCTAGTATCTAGAAAGTCAGTTGTGTGTTCAGCCGTTATGTTTCCATCCTCGTCAACACTAAAATCAGCAATGGATATAATGTCAGAATCGTAGAGAAATGAATTAACACTTCTACTTAGAAGGCTGCTAATATATACTCCCAGTGTATGGTCCGCAGGAACTGAAATAGAAAAGAGGTCCATATCAGATGCTTCGTGAAGAGATAGGTTATAGCGACCGGGACCGATTGTAGCGGCTACGTTGAAGCTATCGTTCGGTTCATAGGAGTCCGGGTCTAGATTGCAGTTAACCGGGTCATCGTGGTCTAAATATAACCATACTAGTTCCCGGTAGGCACAAGCTAGCTCACCTGTCCGGTCAAGAAAGGCATCCCGTATATCTTCTTTAGTCAGTGGGTCATCCGAGGTTGGGCTCAAGCTTGCTAAAGATGCATAAGCCTCTGAGAAGAGGTTATGACCTAGAAGTAGATATATCTTGCCGAGAAAAACGTCGCCTACAACTGAGCCGATTAGATACTCCTCTTCATTGGGGAAGAGGGGCGGCAAGTCAGACAGATGCGTAACGGCTGAGCCATCTTCATCAATCCAGCCCTCTCTTGTTGCCCACTCCTCACTACTTATAACTCGCTGCTCCACGGCATCATTAGGGGTGTCAAAGTTTCCACTTTGTCCAAGCTGTACCAGAACTACGAGGGCTATTAGGTTTGCTGTAGCCTCAGTAAACCAACTGCTGGAAATACTAGAGGGCACGAAGCTATGGGTTAACTCATGGAGAAGAAGCCAGAATTGCCTTTCTACAGTACACCCATGTAGGTCTAAGCATCCTGCTATTCTAACAGTATTAAGGAGCGTATCACTATGGTTGTGACCCAGCTCAATACGCAGCAAGGAATCAAAGGAATCATCAGGGGAAAACCCTACAAACTCCTCGATTAGAGGTAGGGCATCTATAGCCAAGTCAAGGTAGACAGAAGCTTCATCCTCTCCCCCATTCGGCCAGCATATTTCCACTGTGACAGGACCGTCACTTAAATTAACAGAATCAGAGTTACAATCTTCAAAGGACACATCGTCAGCCTTACTAGTAGTGGAGATTACCAAAATATATACTAATAAAGCAACAGCACCAGCTAAGATTAGATTAACTGCCGCTGGCTTCATTGCGGCTACCAACTTGCTTAACTTCTCGTTTACCCCGTCTTTTAAGTCTTCCATTGTTTCAACCTCATTTTGGTTTTGCATGGTTAGAGTAACATCAACTAAGGAAAAGATTCAAGGTTTTTAACCCGATTTTATGCATAACTTATGGTAATCTAACATCAAAGTTGTACTAAATTTGTTCACTGACAATTCGTCGATTTAAGTTATTTACATCACAAAAAACAGTCTAATGTCAACAACAATTTCTCCATGAGTACCCTCAAATAAGCTCATTGCCTATACCCCAGGCTCACAATTCAGTAGATTTCCGGATTTCCACATGCCTACCATTCGGATTAGGCAAACTTTGCCCATAGAAGCTCTCGACCTCCACCTTCAATTCTCTATTAATCTCTGCTCCCATTTTTTCTAAGTTATGCAGCTCCTACCAAAGCTTTAACCCTTCCCTCTACCTCAATATACTCCTCCTTAGTAAGCCCAAGCCTCTTGAAGCTTTAAACTAAGCCTCTCCCTAACGAGCCTTCCCAGCTACTAAGAAAAACCTCTGCCGAGTCCATTTCCCCATTCGCTTCTTATCCTTTTGTCCTAACACAAGTTCCCTAAATAGGTTCATGAAATTGTATGCTAGCATCACTAAATGAAAGCGCCAAAAGCCGTTGATGTCTATACAAACATTGAGATGTTTTCTTGTCCTTCCCGTTTTTCATGGCTTTTTCCCTCTTTGTTTTTTATCCCATTTTATGCTCGAATCTTTTTCTCTCACAAATAAGAACATATTACCGATCCAAAAAAATTTTCCTTTTGATTCTGAACTAACCCTCTTCATGCATTATCATGAATAATTTATACTAAATTAGTAATGGAATATGTTTTTTCGCAAGGTGAGAAACTAGTAAAGATAGCTAGGAAGGTAGTAGAAGATGAGCTTTTTGATAAAAAACCTGATATCCCAGAGTGGTTCACTAAGGGGTTTCAAGAGAATCGCGGCGTTTTTACAACTATTAGAACATCACCTGAATCTGAACTTAGAGGATGTACAGGCTTTCCTCTTCCAACCCACTCCCTTTGGAAGGCGCTAATAAAATCTGCACTACAGACTGCTTTTAACGATAATAGATTCTCACCCCTTTCTATCCATGAGTTAGAAATGGTCACCTTTGAGGTCACGATTCTCACAACTCCCGAAAGGCTTATTGTGAAATCACCAGAGGAATACATAAATACTATAGAGATTGGGAAAGATGGAATCCTGATAAGATTGGGGGGTTATTCCGGTATTCTTCTTCCTCAGGTGCCTCTGAAAGAAAAATGGGACGTAGAAACCTTCCTTAACGCTGTATGCTACAAGGCTCATCTTCCGGTAGATAGCTGGCGTAATTTAAAAACCGAGGTCTTAAGATTTCAAGGAAAAACATTTGGAGAAAAATACCCTAGGGGAGAGATCGTAGAACATAAGGAACTAGTTAGCATTGGCTAAATCAACTCATAATCTTTGACCTGATCCCTTTAATAATACTCTTCAACGAATGGCTAATTTCAACTTTATATTTGTGTACCTCATCTATGTTTTTTAAATCATCAGGAAGCAATTTAAGGTTCTCCAAGAATCTATCCCTTACCTTTGGAAGCGAAGGAGGATCGTAGATTATATTTCCGTTCTCCATCACCTTTACCAAAAGTGGATAGTAATCTTTTGAGTTAGGTTTTCCTCCCTCTTCAGTTATCACGTCTTTTCGAAATCTCCCATCTTCTCCAAGGATCCTAAACACGGATTTCTTTCCTGGAAGTGTTACCTTTCCCTTTGAAAATTTCATCCTCGGTCCTAGGTTGTCCTCTACGAGCTTATATACACCGCCGAGTGCAGGAGCGTCCCTCGATGTCCCCATATCTGTTCCCACACCAAATACATCTGCGCTTCCCCCTTTTCGGATTATCTCCTTTATACGGTATTCATTTAGATCACCACTTAACATAATCCTTACATAACCTAGTCCTGCATCATCAAACATTCGTCTAGCCCTCTTAGAAAGTCGAGCCAAATCACCCGAATCTATTCTTACGCCCCTAAGTTTTTGTCCCTTCCTCGCCATCTCCTTTCCAACAATGATTGCATTCCTGGCACCTTCTATTACATCGTATGTATCAATAAGGAGTACCGAGTTTTCAGGAAAATCGCGAACGAATTCTCTAAAAGACTCGATCTCAGATTTATAAGACATTACATAAGAATGAGCCATTGTTCCGTAAACAGGGATGCCAAATTCCTTTCCAGCAAGCACATTCGATGTACCAACGCATCCAGCTATGTAAGATGAGCGTGCTACCTTCATCGCCGCATCTGTCCCGTGGTCCCTTCTTGGAGAAAAATCCACAACCTGACGACCCTCAGCAGCAATCACAACCCTTGCAGCCTTTGTAGCGATAAGAGACTGGAAATTAAAGGTATTTAAAAGAAATGTTTCTACTACCTGCGCTTCTATCCTAGGAGCCGTAACTACAATAGCCGGCTCATTTGGAAAGTAAATCTCTCCCTCGGGGATCGCATAAACAGTGCCTGTAAAGCGAAAATTCTTTAGGTAACTTAGGAAACCGTCACTGAGCAAATTTAATGTTCGTAGATAATGAATCGAATCATCTGTAAAACGCATTATACCTAAGAAATGGACAATATCTTCTAGCCCAGCGCTTACTAGGAATGACCTGTTCTCTGGAAGATGACGTATAAAAAGATCAAACGTCGCCTCCTCATTTCTTTTGCCCCTTAGATAACTATCAGCCATAGTAAACTCGTAGAGGTCTGTAAGAAGCGCCATGTTGTCTTCGCCAACCCATCCAAACTGAAGCTTTTTATTCATTGTCGTGATTAGAGGGAGAGATTCTTACAAATTTAGCCTAGGGAGATTTTTATATCAAACCTAATAGTAGAGTGATTTTAGAAGTAGGCGCTTAACGCATCAAGAAAATAGTGTAATTCGCAGGAACTTATCACCTCTTGAAATTATTTGTAGTAAACACAAAAAAATCCCTGTAATTTTTTTAGGAATGAGATTCGCTCTTGTACCTGTAAAGGACCTATCAAAAGCAAAGGAGAGACTTTCTCCAATCCTTTCTCAAGGTGAAAGAACAGATCTCGCCTATGCTATGTTAGAGGACGTGCTTAGAGCACTGAGAGGCTCAAGACTATTAGACCGCATCTTAGTTGTAACCTTGGATGAAAATACTATTAAGCTCGCAGCGAGCTTAGAAATAGAAGTAATTAAAGAAACTAAACAAAATGGGGAAAGCGAATCGGTAGACCGGGCTTCTTTAATTTCTAAAGAGATGGGAGCAGAATCAGTTCTAGTTATCCCTGGGGACGCTCCACTTATAACACCAGAGGATGTGGATTTTATTCTAGAAAAGGAGAAACCCCTTCATTCAGTTATTCTAGTCCCTGCTAGAGATGAACTCGGAACAAACGCAATCCTTAGAAAACCTCCTGATGCGATTCCATCTCGATTTGGATACAACAGCTTTAGAAAGCACATTGATGAAGCAAGAAAGAAAAACATCCCATACGAAATATATAAGCTCCCTAGGATCGCACTTGATTTAGACGAGCCTGAGGATTTGATATTCTTTGCATCACAAAAGAGTGAAACACTCACTTACAGAGAATTGATTAGAATCGGGTTTATTCGTGGTTTGTGAATCGTGATTCGTGACTTCCTCATGAGCTCAGTCGAACGACTCAATACACGATACACGAACCGCGATTCACGAGTAAATTGACAAAAAAGAGGTTAGCTTTAAACTCTTCCTCCTATGATTAAAGGGAATTTTATTCCTATTAATTTCCTTGG
>Ga0209520_10000310_pt1 | contig 27053 bp, 28 predicted proteins | sample Rifsed16ft1_FD_184009 | JGI IMG/M metagenome (GOLD analysis project Ga0209520, IMG submission 184009) | Soil microbial communities from Rifle, Colorado, USA - sediment 16ft 1 (version 2) | ecosystem: Environmental > Terrestrial > Deep subsurface > Rock core/Sediment | place: Rifle, Colorado...
GAAGTAAAACCCCTTTATTATTCATGATATAATGGCAATGTTTTTTTATAGTATACCTCAAAAAATGAAAAAATCTATAATATATGCAATCGCCCTATCTTTATGTCTCACAACAATGGCAGAGGCATCCTCTTTGTATCTCCCGATAAATAGCAGGATGAGTGAGCTGGTTGAAAAGATGTCCCTGCTCACCAACATGCCATCTGCCAAAAAACCTTATCCACTTGAACTGATTTTTAAATATGCCGAAGGGATAAGGGATTCCCATCCAATCCTTTATGAAGAAATAGAAAGGGAGTTCATACGGCTTTATGGTAATACTATGAACAGGGAGAGGATTACCCTCAACCTGAGGGGTTCAAACAATACAGTAAAATCCATTCCAAATAGTCATGGTCTTTCAACTGATAGTCCATATTTTATTGAGGCAACATATCTTTATAAACCGGGTAGATATATTCAACTCTCCCTTGATGGGAGTCTTTATCAAAAAAATAACAATCCTAAGATTGCTACTAACAATACCTACATTGCGACTGGATGGGATTATATCCAATTTGATATAGGTTATCGTGACCACTGGTTTGACCCCTTTTATGATTCCTCAATACTTATAAGCACCAATGCCATAAATTCCCCCTCCATTACCATCTCAAATTCCCTTCCGATTCCCTTGTTTGATACTAACTACGAACTCTTTCTGTCCTATCTTGAAGAGACAGACGGTATACTTTATAAAGGGGAGAGGATATCAGGGCATCCGATGCTCTTAGGTATGCACCTTGATTTTCATCCATTAAGATGGTTTGAGATAGGACTCAACCGCACATTTCAATTTGGAGGGGGTGATAGACCCGGGAAATCCTTGGATGATATATGGAATGCCTTTATAGACCCTGTCAGATATGACAATCTGGCAGGCACTGATGAGCAGTTTGGAAATCAGGAGGCATCTATCACCTTTGCAGCTAATATTATTTTTTTAAAAAGTTTCCCTTTCAAGCTATATCACACCATTGCCGCTGAAGATACCCGTGAGCTTAAGAATACAAGCTTCAGCAGCAATGCATATGTCTATGGGGTATATTTCCCTTACATAACAAAAAAAATGGGTCTTCGTATTGAGCATTCCTTTAGAGACCATAATTGGTATGTCCACAACCTTTATAACAATGGCTATAGAAATGATGGAAATTCAATGGGGCATTGGGTTGGTGATACTGTTAAAAAGAACTCATCTTATGATAATATGGCTGGAGATACAGTATTTTCAATGTTTACATGGCAGGAAAAGGCAGATAGGAAATTCAGCCTCTATTACCGTTATATAGATAACTATTATCTCTATAATTCAAAAATTATACGGGATGATAACTACAAAGCAGCTAATGAAATTGGAATAATTTATGTTAAGGATGCAAAAGATAGAGAATACGGTATTGAATTATATGGCGGGAGGACCCCACTCGGTAATGACTTTTATCTTGCCAGTATATTCATGAACCTTTTATAACATTATCAACAGTCTTTAAAATATCGTCAACGCCAATTTCTCCTATGCATCTGACTGGAATATCGCTATATTTACAACCCCAGTTACAGCAATAGCAATCCATCTGTTTATATACTATACATCCGTTATCAAATAGAGGGAGAAATCCGCCAAACTGTCCGCCTCCATATATCATAACCGTCGGCACCCCCATAATCCATGAAGCATGGGTTACCCCTGTCTCATTCCCAACAAATATTCTTGCATGCCTGATAATGCCAAAGACCTCAATCAGGGATGTCTTTCTTCTCAGGTCAATAACAAAATCTGGCAATGCATCAGAACTGTATTGATCTACACCTATAAGCACAGTTTTCATGCCGAGCCGTCTGTGCAGATATTTCATTACCTCCACGAACTTATCTGAAGGATAGTCCCTTTTTGCAGAACGGGAGCCGAAAGTAAAAACAATATAACTCCCCTTTTGTAAAGAGAATTTATTTATTATATTTTCGGATACATTGTTGTTTAGGGGTATATAAGGTTTGACCTCATCGTCTGATACCTTAATATTAAGTATCCTCTCCATAAAAAACTTTTCATGGGCAAAGACACTGGTATAACTACCCTTATCGTCAAACATTTTAAGTTCAGGGACAATATTGGATATATTTTTCCATCTGCCAGGCTTTCTTAATTTCATTACCACACCTCCATACAGATAAGTTAAAGGGAATTTCAATATATACAATATATCCCTTGATTCGGATGAATTAAGGATAGAATTTATAGCTGTTTCAAAGCCCAAACTCTTCAATTCGGAAAGCAACTCATATCTATATTTAAAAGAGGCAAAATATTTTTTTTCATCCAAAGTTATAATGTTGTCTGTGTATAGTTTTGCTACCTCCCTTACACCACTGCTGACGAGACAATACATCTGTTCTTTGCCAAAGTGTCTTATATAAAAACTCAATATCCCGCTGAACAACAAAAAATCCCCTATAGAATTATCTTTAATCACTAAAACTTTCCCAGAATGGGTCTTTCCTGAAATAAGAGATGGAAATATAAGCCTTCCGGAAACCTTTTTCAATTCATGAATTATCTTTCCCATAATGTTGTCATTGCGAGCCCCTGAATGATTCTATCAGGGGCGAAGCAACCTTTTTTCCACCTCCTCAAATACCCTATCAACACTTATCCTGTCCATACAGTCATAATATTTACATTTTTCAAATATACATTTTTTGCAAAAGGGAACATCTGGCATAAGAGCAATATCTTTTTCGCCAATAGGTCCCCATCTCTTTGGCTGACAGACAAAGAGTGGGCAGTAAATGGATACTACAGGGGTGTCTACGGCAGTAGCAATATGAATAGGTCCTGTGCTTGGTCCCACCATTACATTGAACTTTTTTATAACACTGGCAAGCTCTTTAACCCCATCATAGCTAATATATTTTACAGCCTTTCCCTTTATGCTGCCGATTATTTTGTCTAGCAATTCTTCTTCTCCGGGACCTCCCGTAACAAAAACAGCAGCACCTGTTTTCTCTATAACTTTGTCAGCCAACTCTATATATCTTTCAAATTTCCAGTTCCTTGCAGACCCGCCGCTTCCGGGATGGATACCCACAATAGGAGTTATGAGTTGTGAGTTATGAGTTAGGAGTTCAGAAAAAAAAACATTAACCTTCTTTGTAATTTCATCTGGAATATATATTTCAGATTGTCTTATAGGTTTTACACCGAGTATTTCTGTTAGCTCAAGATTATAATCAGTCTCATGCTTATCCACCTTTGACCTATGCTGTTTTATTCTATCGGTGAGAAAAATCTGGGCGAGTTTTGCTGCAGGTCCTATCCTTCTGGGTATTCCGGATAAATAGGTGAGTAAGCCCACCTTGAAATTAAGAAAAAGTATAAGTGCTGTATCAAAACCTTTTTCCCTAATTTCTTTTGCAAGTTTAAGCAGACCCCTTATTGTTCTATGTTCCCCTTCAGGGTCATAGATTATGACCTCATCAATATTTGGATTATTAGTAACAATATCTTTTGTATATGGTCTGACAAGGACTGAAATAGAAATTGATGGGAAGCTATTTTTGAGAGATTTGAATACAGGTGTTGAGAGAACTACATCCCCTATACGATCAGTACGGGTTATAAGAATTTTTTTCATGTTACCTCTCAACTCACAACTCCAAACTCATGATTATTTTAGAACCCTCCCCACATATACTGCCACTGGGTTCCCTCCATGTATATATATTGATTGCAAGCCCTGCATGTGGAGATTTCATCAAATTTAAGTTCAATCTGCTTCTGTCTCAAGTTATTAAGAATTTTACCATTCCAGATATTCAAGATGGATTCATTTTTCATATCTCCCACAATAACTTTTCCATCGTAATCAAGACAGCATAGGGCAACCTTTCCATCCTCAAGAATTACCATCTGGTCCCACAGCATTTTACATGGACAGTTAAATCTTTTGCTGTTGTTTATAGATTCGTTCCTATTTTCTACAGACCCTGTCCATGTGTTATATTCTACATCAAGAACCCTGTCAACACGAGGTTTCCAGTATCTCTTAAATTCCACTATCTCTCCTGATGTCTCATCCATATTGATTATTGAAACTGTTATAAATATATTTTTATTCAGCCTCTTTTTCAGTTCTATAAACCTCTCTGTATTCTCAACAACCCTGTCAAAATCAAGATTTTTTCTGACCTTCTCAAATGTATCTTTAGTAAATCCATCTATATCAATGTTGATTCTATCAAGCCCTGAGTCAAGCAACTCTATTGCCTTTTCACTATTAAGGAGGGCGGCATTTGTGCTGATTTGAACCCTGCTTCTGGTATGTTCCTTTGCATATCTTATGAACTCGCCAAGTCTGTTGTGCATAAGGGGTTCGCCGAAATTAAATGGCTGTATAATTTTTACACCAACTTTTCCGCAGTCATCAATTATCTTTTTGTAAAGTTCAAAGTCCATATTTTTAACAGGACGGGTCATGGACTGTCTTGGACACATGATGCAGTCAGAGTTGCAGGCATTGGTAATCTCTATTGTAACTTTTAACGGTCGTTTCAGCCTGTTTTTAATAGAGAAATATTTTACGGCTTCCCGAAAAGGTTTTAACTGAAATACCTTTTTCTTGAAAAATATTTTCATCGGCTTGATTATATGCAGGAGTGATTGAAATCAGAAGTAATTATAGGTAGGGACTGTTCCCAGAACAGTCCTAAATAGGTTCGTTCAGGGAACGAACCCTACCTTACAGGAGTTTTTTTAGCCTGTCTTTGGTTTTGCCTTTGCCACTGCCACCTTTTTTCCTGAGAGCATACTCTGGTGCATTGCCTCTATTACCTTTTCAGCCTTATCCCTTGGGACTTCAACAAATGTAAATTTGTCAAAAATATTTATATTTCCAATAGCCTTCCCCGAGATGCCTGTCTTTTCTGCTATTGATTTTACAATATCACTCGCATTTATCCTCTGCTGTCTCCCCACATTCATGAAAAGCCTTACCATACCGGGAGCGGCACCGGTTTCTTCTTGAGCCTCTTCACCCTGACCAATTCCCTCTAATTGGAATTTTAGAAGGGATGCAATAGCATGAATAGGCTCAATGCCGTCTATGACCCCCTTTGCGAGCTCTAAATATGTATCAAATTTTTTATCATCAATGAACTCCTGCATCCTCTCCTTCAATACCGCAATCCTTGCGTTAAGGACATCTGTAAGGGTCGGGAGTTTCCCCCTTTTTATCTTTGTCTTTGCAAAAGACTGGATAAGCCTTAACTGTCTTTCTTCTCTCGGCGTTACAAAGGTTATTGCAACACCCTCCCTGCCTGCCCTCCCTGTCCTTCCTATTCTGTGGACATACGCCTCAGGGTTTTGAGGTATGCTGTAATTTACGACATGGGAGATATTACTTATATCAATCCCTCTTGCAGCAACATCGGTTGCAACAAGGACATCAATCATGCCACCTTTAAACCGCCGCATGACAGACTCCCTCTGGGATTGGCTGAAATCACCATGTATTGCCTCTGCCTCATATCCCCTGTTTTTGAGATTTGATGAGACCTCATCAACCTCTCTTTTTGTGTGGCAGAATACTAAAAATAAATCTGAGTCCTCTGCGTCAATTAATCTTGATAGTGCGTCAAGTTTTTCAGACTCCCTCAATTCATAGAATATCTGGTCTATCTTTGGTGTTGTAAGAATAGTTGAACTGATTATAACTTTTTCAGGTGATACCATGTAGCGTTTTGATATATTAATTATTTCTCCGGGCATGGTTGCTGAAAAAAGAAGGGTCTGCCTCTCTTTTGGTACCTTATTTAATATTGTGGTTATATCATCTATAAAACCCATGTCAAGCATCTCATCCGCCTCGTCAAGGACAGCAATCTTTACATCATTAAGCGTAAGCGTTCTTCTGTTAAGATGGTCAATTACCCTGCCGGGTGTTCCTACTACTACATGAAGCCCTTTTCTTAGTATCTTGATTTGTCTCTCTATTGAAGAACCTCCATAGATTGGGAATGCAAATACCCTCCTGCTCCTCCCTATCTTATTGATTTCTTCAGCGACCTGTATTGCAAGCTCTCTTGTTGGTGTCAGGATGATAGACTGAACGGAGAATTTTCTCGGGTCAATACGTTCAATTATGGGAATGCCGAAAGCCATTGTCTTGCCGGTCCCTGTCTGTGCCTGACCGATGATGTCCCTACCCTGCATGATAATAGGAATCGCCTTCTCCTGTATCGGTGTCGGTTCTTCAAAGCCCATGTTTGATATAGCCTGAAGCACCTCACTGCTCAAACCAAAATCACTAAATCTTTTAGATGGTGCACTTTTCTCAATTTCCATTATTTCTCCTATTTGTTTGTATTGTAAACAATAACAGAAAAATGTCTTTTAGTCAAAGGACTTCTTGTTATTTACAATACGCTATTTTAAAGTTCTATTGAAAAATTCTAAATAAGATTGTATATTTACCCCATTAGAAATTATACTGAATGAAAAATATAATAATCAACCATATTGATTTGCTAAACTCTAAATCTTAAATCCATAGGGAACTTCTAACGGGGTTTACTACGGAAATAATGGATATTTTATTGTGCATTATATTTGTGTTATTCATGTTTGAGTTATACATTTTTTAATACGCAAAACAAACCGAATGAACTTAATTTTAGAGATTAGAAAAATTATGGAAGGGAAGGGGGGGAACCCAATATTCTCCTCACTGTTGTTAATTCTATCATGGTTTTATGGCTTGGGTCACCGTCTTAGATTGGCTTTATATAATAGAGGAATTTTAAAAACAAAAAATCTTTCAATTCCTGTAATAAGTATAGGTAATTTAACAGCAGGAGGGACAGGAAAGACCCCTACGATTATAATGATAGCCGAACTCCTTAAAGGAATGGGTAAGAAAGTTGCTGTTCTAAGCAGGGGTTATAAAGGAAAGGCAGAAGGAGAGATAAATGTAGTATCAGATGGCGATAAGATTCTTTTGAATCCTCTGGAGTCAGGTGATGAGCCGTATATGATGGCGGCAAGGCTTAAAGGCATTCCTGTCATCACAGGCTCAGATAGATATAAGACTGGTAAATATGCAATAGAAAAATTTGGCACAAAAATCATACTGCTGGATGATGGCTATCAGCATGTTCAATTAGATAGAAATTTTAATATTCTCTTACTTGATTCAAACTCACCTTTTGGGAATGGCTACTTATTGCCTCGCGGGACACTAAGAGAGCCTGTTTCTTATATAAATAGGGCGGATATGGTAATATTTACAAAATCCGAAATCCTAAATCCTAAATCAGAAATCCTAAATTTGAAGAATATCCCTATCTGTAAATGCCATTATGTATCCGAAGGATTTGTTGATATAAATTGTAATAAGGATATCTCATTGGATGGGGTAAAAGGTAAAAAGGGATTTGCATTTTGTGGCATAGCCTCTCCTAAATCCTTTAATAATTCATTGACGGAAGCTGGTATCAATATAGGAGGGTTTGTTTCATTTGAAGACCACTATCAATTTAGTAGAGATGATATAGATAGCCTTATAAGTAAAGCAAAAGAAACAGGCTCTGAAATTCTCATAACTACAGAAAAGGATGCGGTAAGACTAAAGGAATTTGAGCCTATCTCATTTCCAATCTGGATTCTTAAAATCAGGATGGAGATTTCAGAAGGTAAGGAAATATTACTATCAAAAATTAGGGAGGCATTATGATAAGAAAAAATTATGTATTACTAATTTTTATTTCTCTCTTTTTTGCCTGTACTCATTCAAAGGGGATGATTTATTCGGGAGATGAAAATGGTCTCTTCCAAAAAGGGTGGATGGAGATTGTAAAGGAAAACCCAATAGGTAAAGATGAGAATATAAAGGTCACACCGCTTTTTAAAAATGAAAACGGGAGTCATTTTATAATACAGATAAGGGATAGGGAGAAACCACATATTCATGAAACCCACGATTTAACAGTGGTGGTAAAGAGAGGAAAAGGGGTTTTGCATATTGGGAAGGATGAGCTGCCAATGAAATGTGAAGATATAGCCTTCATTCCAAAAGGTGTATTCCATTATTTTGTAAATACAGGCAGTGAACCGGCAGTTGCTTACGCAATATTTAATCCGAGTTATGATGGCAAGGATATGAAATATGTGGAGGAAAGGCAATAAAAGAGGTTGAGAAGATGAGAAGTTAGGAGGTTGAGAATTTCCTATCTTCTAAACTTCTTATCTTCCTAACTTCAATCTTAAATATGACAGGTGTAATTTTAGCAGGTGGAAGAAACAGTCGCATAGGGCAGAATAAGGCATTTCTGGAGATAGGTGGGAAAATGATTATTGAGAGGACTATTGAAATCTATAAAAAGATATTTGATGAGATTTTGATTATTACAAATACACCTGAAGATTATCAGTATCTGGGACTTAAAGTCTACACGGATTTAATTCCTAATAGGGGTTCGCTTGGCGGCATTTATACGGGACTCCATTATTCAAAATCGGATTATACTTTTTTCTCTGCTTGCGATATGCCTTTTTTAAATGAGAAGGTTATAAGGCATATAATTAAAGGGGCAAGGGATTATGATATAATTGTCCCCTATTATAAACATCGTCTCCATCCCCTCCACGCAGTCTATTCAAAAAGGTGCCTGCCAATCTTTAAGGGGATGGTAGAAGAAAATCGGTTAAAAATAAAAGCTCTATTTTTAAAATTTAGGGTAAAGAAAATTGCAGATATCCCGGAAACAAGATTACCACCATTTTCTAATATAAATACTAAGGAGGATTATAAACAGGCTATAAAACTTCAGGGAGGAAATTATTATGACTAAAAAAGAGTTCATGAATTCTGTTAGCAAAGGGCGAGAGGATATTTTACAGCAGATACTTGATTTGCTAAATATGATGAAAATTGATTATTGTGTAATTGGAGGACTTGCTGTCAATGCCTATGTTGAACCTGTAGTTAGCCTGGATTTAGATTTAATTGTTTTTGTAGATGCCATAGACCCTTTGCTAAAAGCAGCCCAAAAGATCTTTAATATAGAAAGATTTCCTCATAGTATGAATCTTGTAAGCACAAAATCTGATTTACGAATCCAATTGCAAACCGATCCACGCTATCAAACTTTTATATCTCGATCTTCAATAAAAGAAGTAATGGGTTATGAGATGAAAGTTGCAGTAGTAGAGGATGTACTGCAGGGCAAAATATGGGCATATTCTGATGAGCAGAGACGCAAGAGTAAACGACAGAAAGACTTAGCTGATATTTTTCGTCTTGTTGAAGCATATCCTCGTTTGAAAGATTTACTACCAGAAGCACTCAAATCAGAGTTTTGAGATTTAAAAATAGGAAATAAAAAGCACCTGTGTGTTCAAATTCAAAGGAATTACACTACAGGCTGATAAAATGTATTCCTCTTTACAGGCTTAAACCCTGCATCTTCTATCAACCTCCGTATCTCACCTTCAGACATCCTGAAGGATACACCTGCTGCCTTTACAACATTTTCTTCAATCATTGTGCTTCCCATATCATTTGCACCAAAGAATAATGATAGCTGGGCAACCTTTGCACCCTGTGTAACCCATGAGGCTTGGATATTATCAAAATTATCAAGCATCAGACGGGAGATGGAGAGGGTTTTTAAATAGTCAACACCAAAAGAGTTCAGAGTTTGGAGTTCGGAGTTTAGAGTTTGAAGCTTGGTATTTTTACTCTGGAAAGACCAGGGAATAAATGCTGTAAAGCCTTTTGTTTTATCCTGAAGCTCCCTGATTTTAGTCAGATGTTCAATCCTGTCTCTATATGATTCTATATGCCCATACATCATAGTAGCAGTTGTCCTAAGCCCGAGATTATGGGCACTCTCCATAACATTTAACCATTCCTGTGCAGTGCATTTATTAGGGCTTATCTTTTTCCTGATTTTATCAACCAAAATCTCTGCACCGCCGCCGGGGATTGAACCAAGCCCAGCATTTTTAAGCCTTCTTATAACATCTTTAATTGATAATCGGGACTTTTTTGATATATGGACAATCTCCGGAGGGGAAAAACCGTGGATATGAATATTAAGGGATTTTATAAATTGTAAAAGCTCCTCATAAAAATCTATTCCTAAATCGGCATTTAAGCCACCCTGTATAAGTATCTGCACACCACCAAGTCTGATTGTCTCATCAATCTTTTTTGAAAGCTCCTCCTTTGGCAGGATATATGAGTCAGGAGAATCCTTTTCCCTGTAAAATGCACAGAACAGACATTTTGAGATACAGATATTTGTATAGTTAATATTCCTGTCAACTATATATGTGACAATACCGTCAGGGTGTTTTCTCTTTGATATCTCCTGTGCAGCCTTTCCGAGAGAGATTATATCATTTGATTCAAATAACCTCTCCCCATCGTCTGCCGAAAGTCTTTCGCCATTTAATACCCTATCAAGGATTTTATTAGAGTTTGTCATAAGATTCTGTTCTGTTTTTTCTTCGGGCGAGTTCAGATGAATACTTTATGCCGAGAGTAGAAGCGTTCTCCCTTGCCCAATCAGTCAATTTAGTCTGTCCGACTGGCGATGAATTGGTGCAGAGTAGATTAGCCATAAGACCCTTAATCTCATCATGTGTAATCATTATATCTCCAATTATTTTACCAATTAAAGTTCCAATTAAGTAGCCCAGTGATGGGGGGATAGAAATGATTGGTCTTTTTTTGCCTATAGCTTTACCTATTTCTTTAACCAAATCCCGATAGGTAAATATCTCAGGACCAACTGCATCAATAATGCAATTCTCCTCTTTTTGCCCCTGCTCAACTGATAGCTTGGCTAAATCATCAACATATATTGGCTGTAAACGATAGCTTCCATCCCCGAATACCCCGAATATTGGGAACTTCCGTAAAAGAAAGGCAATATTATTTATTAATATATCCTCTTTTCCAAATATGACTGCCGTCCTGAGTATTGCGTATGATAAACCTGATTCAATCAATGCTTTTTCCAATCTTGCCTTATCTCGGAAATATTCAAGGTGAGAGTCGGGAGAAGGGTTTGTTATGCTTATGTGAACTATTCGTTTGATTCCAGCCTTCTTGGCAGCATCAAACAGCTTAAGGGTATTAATGACTGCTGCAGAATGGGAGAAACCCGGATAATTGAACCTAACCCAGTAGGTATTATAAAGAACCGAAGCACCCTGCAACGATTCAATGAGTTTTTCAGGATTGTCAAAATTGAATGGATAGGCTTTTACTCTATCACCGAATGGATTGGCACGATTGGGAGAATTGGTTAAGGTTCGCACTTCATATCCCGAATCAAGTAATCTTCGGGCAATATATTTTCCTGAATAACCAAACGCACCAGTTACAATGTGAATCTCACTCTGAGCCATAATTATATAGCCACAGATTTTTACTGACAAAATAAATAGAAAGTAGTTTTTTTATCTTTTTATTGTTAAGTCCGTGTTAATCTGTGGCTAAAGATTTTATATTTTCCTGCCTTAATAAAATTGAAGCCTTACATCTTCATCTATTATCCCATGCTCTTTTGATAGTTTATAAAAATAGTGCAAGCCGTCTATTTCATTATCCCCGAACTCATATATAATCCTCTTTGTAAGGTAGTCTATACAGACCTCCTTGCTTATTTTTAGCCTCTTTGACTCTTCTGAAGAAATTTCATTGATAGATGATAGTCCTATCTCTTTTGCCTTTTTTAAAATATTTAGTCCGTCTCCTAAATCTATTTCATCTCTTACTGCAAGAACTGCATGGACAAATGGGCGTCCTGTCAGGAGATACCACTCCTCTCCTAAATCGTATGTCACAAACTTTTTCCGATTTATCTTAAGGGCATTGTCACCTATTATGAGCCCTGCATCTGCCCTATCCATCATCTCACTTATAACAGGCTTTACAGGTATAAAATCAGGGCTGACCTTGAATCTCTCTTTAAGAATTATTTTCAGCATTGCTATAGATGTCCTTGAACTGTTATCCACCGCCACTGTTTCAATGTCATGAATTTCATTCTTACTGAAGAGTAAAACAGTATTTACAGTCCCAAGTGAGGATATAGAAAAATCCCTGATTAATTTTAACCCCGGAATCCTTGCATACTCAATGGAAGGAATAACTGCAATATCAAGCCTTCCCTCCTTAAGCATGTCCGATAGATTGGCAGGGGTATCTGATATAAGCTCAAAGTTGTGTTTTAAAATTCCATTGGTCAGGGCAAAAGTAAGAGGTTTTGCATTTAAAAAATTATGACACCCAAAACGTAGCATAAAATCTATTCTAAAATCCTGAAATTAAGTTCACCCCGTTAGAAATTTTCTTCGCAGGGGTTGTAGTAACAGCATAGTGAATATCCGTTTTGTAGCAAATTTCTAACGGGGTTCATATTTTCCATCTTTCACAGTCAAAAGTTTATATAGGTTTTGGATGTAGAGAGTCATTGCCGTTCATGCCAGTAGAAGGGCCGCCGCTTTTGATGTGCAACGGCGAGAATCCGAATCTCTGTCTCCCTAAGTGAGTATATCACTGCATAGGGGAACTTGCGGAGAACCCTTCGTCTAACCCTTCCTTTTGCAAGTGGTCCTGCTTCGGGGAACAGGGCTATATCTTCAATCGCTTTCTGAATGTCATCAAGGAAGGACATTCCCAACCCGGTGCTTTCGACATCGTAAAAGTCCACAGCATCGTTCAATTCATCTTCTGCTTCTTCATGAAACGAAACAGTCCGGCTCATCTGAAACGATCCCTCGCCCCCTTAAAAACCTCCTCAGCCGGGCGCATCTGGGCAACACCTTGGTCAATTTCATCATCGCGTCGAATAGCTTTCTCTATCCACAACTGCTCTACTTCTGCATCGGACAGTGTATCGAGGCTAACGAGAAGCTCCTTTGCCAGCTCTGCGCGGGACTTTGGACTCATCTTTAATGCCTCTGCCTTCAACTCTTCAAAACTCATATTAAATAACCCCCTGTACAATAATATCTTACAGTGAGACACTTGTGGATGTCAAATTCATCCTCTTACCAAGAATTCCACTTGACACTAATTTTTCCAAAGCGTATGATTTACCCCGTTAGAAGTTATACTGACTGAAAAGGAATGAAATAATCAGCCGTTAGATAATTTCAAATAGGGAACTTCTAACTGGGTTTACTCCGCGAAAAGCAATTTCCTATCTTTTTGTTAGTTTAGTATCTTTCCAGTTGTCGTTTCCAAAAAACATTTTATTGTAGAAAATAAAGAAATTGTCTGATACAATTTATTTTAAATGGAAATAAAGAACAATTTTATTAGCATAATAGCTTTGGGTAATTTTAATCCTGCAATTTTGACTCCAGATTTTCTATGGAATAATTGTAAGTTTATAACCGATCAGACACCGAAAGGACAGACGACACCCGTAGTCTCAAACTTAGAATTTGACAATATTTCCTTTTTGATGGAGCTTGAAAAGTTTCAGATAATGGATAAAAAACCACACACTTTTAAAGATACTAAAATTATAAAGGTAATGGAAACATATTTAGACATCTTATCATTTACACCTATATTTGTTATGGGATTGAATTTTAATGTCGAGTTAGAAAGTGCAAGTGAAAAAGCTATTAGCAATCTTAATGATAAAGATTATCTTTTAAAAGTTCTCAATGCTAAGGAGTTAATTTATAGTTCAAAAACAAAATACTCAAAAGGTTCTTTAATAGATTATTTATCATGGGAGCTTATAAATAGTGAAGAATCAATTACAAGAGCAAATATCAATCTAAAAGAGAAAATTTTTACATTAAATTATAATGTTGAGATTAGAGATATGAAAAATGATAGGAGAAAAATTAAATATTTTAGTGAAAATTTAGACAGCATCAATAATAAGTTTCAGAATTTTCTGAAAAATATTTTCTAAAAATAAAATGGAACAGCAAATGTCTTCAAATAACGGTTCGATTTTTTCTACAAGAGTTGTCCATGCCTACAGAAATACTTCTGCTATTAATATTTATAATGACAAAGACTTTTCTTATGCCTTCAACAAAAGAATTGAAGGTCTACACACCTGTTTAACAGCTATAACAATACCTGCTGAAGCAATACCCGTAACCTATTATGTGGAAGAATTTCGACAGCCAAAATTAAATAATGCAGAGGCATTAAATTATGCAGAGGCATTTATATTGCTGCAACAGGATGTGTTTGGAATAGTAGTTGATGATAAGATAAGTAAGACCGAAAAAGAAAAGTTTATTTTTGAATATTGTCTTGATACATCAATTAATACAGCACATGCTTTGATAAACGAAGTTTTTGGAAATGTTGATGTTAAAACTGAACTATATATTGATCCAGAAGAAACCCAATATAAATTTTTGAATATTTCCATCAGACCTAAGAGCCTATCCTCCGAAGATATTAATAGTATTCTTGATAAATTTGATGACCTTCAAGAGAAATTCATAACCAGGGTTGAAAAAAAGTATGCTTCAAAAATTACATTTCACTTAGATATTGATTAATGATAAATCCATTAGATTACTTAATTTTTGCAAGAGAGCTTTTAGATGAAGGTAAAGATAATGAGATTAAAATAAGAACTGCTATAAGCAGGGCGTATTATGGGGTTTATCTATATGCTACAAGTAAATATGTTCAATTTAAAGGTGATTCTATATTTGAAGGGATAGTAAGTAGCCATATGAAGTTTATAGATATATTAAAGAAAGATAATGATAAACTTCTCAATAAACTTGGGAATCAAATCTTCGATTTAAAAAAGGATAGAGAAAAAGCAGATTACGAAATTAAAAAGGATATTACTAAAAGCTTTGGAGAAAAAGCTTATAGCCAAGCTCAAAGAATTAAGGATACTATTAACTCAAAGTTTAATTAACTTAACTATTTTCGAAGAGACTATCAAGCTGATTCTCTCTTGGTATCATACCAAATTTCATATCCATTCCTGAATCAATCCTGAAACAAGTTCAGATGACATAGTTTAGGATAGTCATGCTTAATCAAACGATCTGTCTCATTTACCGATTTAAACCAGATTTTATAGTAGATTGTTATACAGCGTATCCCTTTCAACAGGAATCCTGCCTGCCTCTTTAATCATTCTTACCAATTCATTTTTTGTGAGTGACTGCTCTGTCTCAGCCCCAGCTGAGTGTGTAATCTTTTCCTCAACCACAGTCCCGTCTATGTCATCAACCCCGAAGGAGAGTGAAATCTGGGCAAGTTTTGGACCGACCATAATCCAGAATGCCTTTATGTGGGGGAAATTATCAAGCATAAGGCGGGCAATCGCCAAAACCCTTAAATCAAGATTTCCTGTTGTCTTTGATATGGAATCAAGTTCGGTATTTTTTGGATGAAAGGCGAGTGGGATAAAGGACATAAATCCGCCTGTCTCATCCTGAAGTTCTCTCAATTTAATCAGGTGGTCAATCCTCTCCTCCACTGTCTCAATATGTCCGTAAAGCATTGTTGCATTACTCCTCATACCTATCTGATGGGCTGTTCTGTGGACATTAAGCCACTCTTCGCCACTGAGCTTCTCAGGACATATTTTTTTTCTGACCCTCTCTGCAAATATTTCCGCACCACCACCAGGAATAGAGCCGAGTCCTGCATCTCTTAATTTTATCAGTGTATCGTTTATTGATAGCTCTGCTGTTCTTGATAGGTACTCAATTTCAACAGCAGTAAAACCCTGTATGTGAACATCAGGATATTCTTTGTGAAGGGCAGTGAGCATATCTATGTAATATTGAAGTGGCAAATTTGGATGAAGCCCCCCGACAATATGAAATTCACTCACCCCTCTGCTATGTTCCCCTGCCGATGAAAGGACATCCTCAACAGACATTGTATAGGCACCATCCTCACCACTGTCTTTGCTGAAGGCACAGAAGCGGCACCTGTTTACACAGATATTCGTATGGTTGATATGGCGGTTACTTATGAAATATGCCTTATCACCATTTTTCCTTTCCCTTACAATGTTTGCAAGGTAGCCGATAGTAAGAAGGTCAGGGGAGTTGAATAGTGCAACCCCATCCTCAAAGGAGAGTCTTTGATTATTGTTTACCTTTTCTTCTATCTTTTTTAGAGTATTGTTCATGTATAGGGAATTATATAGCCACCAAGACACAAAGGCACAAAGAATAAAAATAAATTTCTTAGCTTCGTGTCTTAGTGTCTTTGTGGCAGGTTTTTGTTTATAAAATCATCTATATAAAAAAGGTATTACAGATTAGATGGCATGTCAAGACAATCTGCGGCAATCTCTGGTAGGTTTGACTTTAACGGCTCAGTCATGATATAAAATAATACAGATGCAATATCCCATGTCCTTTTGCAATTCTTTATATTTATTGAAGCAAAACTTAAATCCTTCTCGTCAGTATTACTTTTAATAAACCCATTATGATAGATTTTTCTTTATTAATTAGATTTTTTATTCTTATAGTATTTTTAATCATGTCAGCCTTCTTTGCTGCATGTGAGGTGTCATTCTTTTCCCTTACAAAGGCAAGGGTGGATACCATGAAGGAGAAGGGTAGAATGGGTGCAAGTATTATTGCATACCTGTTGGAAAAACCCAGTAAACTCCTTATAACCATTTATCTTGGAAATGATTTTGTCAATGTAGCAATATCGGCGATAGTTACATCTATCTGTATCCATATATTTGGAGATGTGGGAATATCGATTGCCATCGGTATTGCAACCTTTCTGCTGATTGTATTTGGAGATATAGCACCAAAGACATTTGCAATTAAAAATAATGAGAAGGTTGCCCTTTTTTCTGCCTATCCCCTGAAAATATTTTATATCCTTGTCTCTCCGATTCAGAAGATATTTTCAGTTATAGCCAACCGGGCTATATCAATCTTGGGCGGGAAGAGGTTTGATGAGGAGACCGTAATTACAGAAGAGGAGATAAGGACTCTGATAGATGTTGGGGAAGACGAGGGGACCATTAAATCAGATGAAAAGGAGATGATACAGAGCGTTTTTGAGCTGGGAGATACGAGGGTTGAGGATATTATGACTCGGAGGGAGGATATATTTTCCATTGATGTTAATACTGATATTAGAAATGCAATAACAAGTTCATATTATTCAAGGATACCTGTTTATGATGGCAATATTGATAACATTGCAGGAATACTTTACTTAAAAGACCTCATGAAATATACATATCCTGAGCAGATATTGCCTAAACTAAAAAACATACTTCATCCGCCGTTCATTGTATCAGGAAAAAAGAGGGTTAATGAACTTCTTAAGGAATTTCAAAAGAAAAAGGTTCACATGGCAATTGTTCTTGATGAACACAGCAGGGTGGAAGGGCTTGTAACAATGGAGGATGTCCTTATAGAGTTGGTGGGAGAGTTTTAATGGATATATTTACAGTAATATTTATTGCAATATTTTGTCTTGTATCAGAGGGGTTTTTTGCAGGTTCTGAGATTGCCCTTGTATCCGTGAACAGGATTAAGATTAAGCATGAGGCAGAGTCAGGCTCAAGGGTCGCAAAGATTATTGACTTACTCCTTTCATCGCCGGAGAAGCTGTTTGTGACAAGCTCTCTCGGTATAAATCTATCCGTTGTTATAGGAACATCTGTTGTTACAGGCTTTCTGATTGATAGATATGGAAACAGAGGGGATTTTTATGCCACCCTCATTATGAGTCCCTTAAGTATTTTATTGGCTGAGATTATTCCCAAGAGTGTATTCCAGCATAGAGCAGATTTCTTTGCGAGGTTATCCATATATCCTCTGAGGGGTGTGATGCTCATATTATATCCATTTGTCAGTGTTACATCCTACATTACAAATTTTATTATGTTTTACTTTACAGGCAAGAGGGAATTCAAAGGTCACTTTGTTACGAGAGAGGAGATTAAATATTTGATAAGGGCGGCTGAAAAGAAGGTTTTGGATGCAGAAGAGAAGAAGATGATAGGCAAGATATTTGACTTTAGAAATATAACTGTTGAGGAGTGCATGATTCCATTAATAGATGTTGCAGCGTTGGACGAAAATTCTACTATAGAGATGGCGAGGAGGAGGATGGAGCATACAAATTATTCCCGCCTCCCTGTTTTCAGGGAGAGGATACATAATATTTGCGGGATACTCAATGCCTCAGATGTGCTCAGGTCTCCCGATGGCATAACGATTAAAGACCTTATAAAGCCTGCCTTTTATGTCCCAAAATCAAATAAGATAAATGAGTTGTTAGAGGAACTGCAGTGGCTGGGCATTCAGATGGCTATAGTTGTGGATGAATACGGAGGGACTATTGGGATAATAACAAGAGAGGATATACTTGAAGAGATTGTCGGGGAGATTGAAGATGAATATGATACAGGAGAAAAACTTTTTGAAAAGTATCCTGATGGGTCATATTTCATTAATGCAAGGATGGAAATTGATGCTATAAATGAACAATTGGCATTTGGAATACCTAAGGGGGATTACGAGACACTCGGAGGATTTTTGCTCACTCAATTTCAGAGGATTCCAAAGGCTGGAGATACAGCAGATTATGGAGACTTGTTTTTCAGGATATTGGACTCAGACGAGAGGAGTATAAAGAGGGTGGAAGTAAGAAGAAAGAAAGTAGACAGTAAGGAGTAAGCAGTTTTGTGTTTGCTTATTACTTACTCCTATGCCCTACCGAAAATGGTCTATCACCCATTAGGTAGGACAGCCGTCTCGGCTGTCCTGTATTTATCAATAAAATCGCTCAAATTATAGTAAACGAATAAAATAAGTAGACATTGCGTATCTGTCATTCCGAGTGAAACGAGGAATCTTAGATTTCTCCCGGAGCCTGCCCTGAGCGAAACATCGAGATTCTTCGCCTTCGGCTCAGAATGACAAAAGCGAAGGGGTCGAAATGACAACTTTCTTTTTTCGTTCACTATAATATTTCCCGCGTTGCACCAAGTTGTGGTTTGCGGGCAGGCATTTGTTTGGTATAATTTGCATGACAACCTTAACAAAAATTTTCCGCGGGTGTCATAGTAAAAAATTAGCAAAATTAGCAAAAATATTGCTTGACACACATTTTAAATTAAGTTTACAATATGTCCCATCAAAAACAATCCTATCATTTTGTGAAAAAATAATGAACAAACAGCAAATTGCTCTTTATTTAACGCTTGATGCTCTTGGTATTCGAAAACAGGTTAAAACATTCCCGAACCGTCTTGCCATACAAAAAGGCATATACTTGGCTCAAGAATTTGGCATTAATCTCGGTTATTTCTTCCGTTGGTATCTTCACGGCCCTTATTCACCATCATTATCTCGCGATGCTTATGAAGTGGTAGATACTATAGATGAGATAAAACAAGAACCTCGTAATTACTCGCTTGATAGTATTTCTTTAGATAAGCTAACAAAACTTAAGCAGTCTATAAAATCAACTGACCCCAAAAAAATAGCACGAGAATTGGAACTCCTTGGATCTGTGCGTTATCTACATACACGGTTTAATATGTCGGATAAAAGTGTGGCAGAAGTAACAAAAGGGCTTATTCATCGTGGGAAAAGCTTCACTGAAAAAGAAGTTAAGTTAGCCACCGAGAAATTATCTAAATTAGGTTTATAAGATGCCTAATAAACGCCAAATAATGGTTGATTCCATTCATGGCGATATTGAGATCTCCCCCCTAGAAAAAGCTGTAATAGATACGGCACCCTTCCAGCGTCTACGCCATCTTAAACAACTACAGATGGGTCATGTAACATATCCAAATGCAACACACACTCGATTTGCCCACTCTATTGGCGTGATGGGCATAATGCAACATGTTGCAAGGGTTGCTAAAGACCCATTAAATCTCAGCGAAACAGATATTGAGGATTTAAGGCTCGTTGGATTGTTGCACGATATTGGGCATTATCCATATTCCCACCTAATGGAACAAGTTGACCGTATTGAACTTACAGAGGAATTTGTAAATAAGGATGTTAAAGCTACTATTGATCTTCAAGTGGATCGCTATCCTAATCATGAAGAACTCGGTCAAATTATAATAAACACACAAAAGGATTTAATTAAAGCCCTTGGAGGAAAGAAACGGGCAGTGAGAATTGCCAATTTGTCTATTTTGACAGGTAACCCCTCTCAAGATAATCGAATTGCTAAACTTATTCACAGTAGTCTTGATATGGATCGCTTGGACTACCTCCTGCGAGATTCACACTCTACTGGTGTGCCGTATGGGAGTATAGACCTCAACTATATTGTAAACAATCTTCGTGTCAGCCCAACAGGGGTATTGGGTGTGAATAAGAAGGCTCTTTCAGCAGCCGAACATACGCGGAAGCAAGATATTCGTTGATTCCAGCCTCGTAGACGCAAATGCCTCAAACAACTCCGTAATAGACACAAAGTCCCGCGGAAAAGCAGACACCGTAATAGGAGATAGCAAATACGGAACCATCGAAAACTTTCTAACCTGTCACGACATTGGAATAAAAGCCCATATCCCTGATTTGAGAAAAGCGGCAACTAAAAGAACAGAAAAACGCATGATATTTACAGAAGAAAAATTCATATACCAAGAACAAAGCGATACATACATCTGCCCTACCGGCAACACCATGAAAAAGAAATCCCTACACATGAACCGTCAGAGCATGGATTATGGAGCGCCGAAGAAGGTTTGTGCAGTATGCAGCATCAGAGAACAATGCACAGAGAATAAATCAGGACGAACAATCAAACGCCACTTGCGGCAGTCCGAACTTGATTATATGCGAGAGATAAGCCGTTCAAAAGCTTCCAGACGAGATATAAGGACCAGACAACACCTTATGGAACGTTCCTTTGCACAGTCCAAGCGATACGGATATGATCGGGCGAGATGGCAAGGACTATGGAGGGTAAAAATTCAGGAATACCTGACATGCACCATACAGAACATTCAGGTATTGGTGAAGCATGGATACAGTCCGAAGAAAGGTCTTGCAATGGCTATGGAACAGACAAAAGAAAGGGTTACAAGGGTAATAAGCCCGGTTTTAAACTCTATTAGATCTTATACAGAAAGAGTCCAGCAACGGATCAATGAAATTCTGCTGAATAGACTGATAGGATTTAGAGAGGTAGGTCTTTGTTGCTAAATGTGTTCAGAGTAACAGGAAAATGCTTTTGGGCAACAGACCGTATTGATTGAACTTCAGAAGCTATTTAAATGCCTCAAATACATTTCAATACAAATAAAGTCTTTTTAGAATATACCCTCTTAAAATACCTTAGCGACAACAGATCTTCATCCCTCACAGATTCTGAACTCAATTCACTTGCATCAGACATAATAGAACTTTCCAATCTCTTTACGAAAAATAGGGAAATTCTTCCATCACAATACTTGAATAATAAGAATCTGAGAAGGGCTTATATGATGTATTTTCTTCCTTCCAATATTTATAAGATTCATTTACCCTTAAAAGAACTTTCCCTCCACCCCCAAAAAATCCTTTCTAAAAAAGAGATAAAGATACTTGACCTTGGCTCAGGTCCCGGCACAACAATTTTAGGGATACTGGATTTCTTTTCTAAACAGAAAAAAAGACCATCCCTTGAATTTACAGCTATTGACTCGGTAGTGGAAAATCTGAGCATTGCCAAAGACCTTTTTAAACTGTTTACTGAAAATGTTAATATTGATGCCTCTCTTAAGACCTTTAAAATAAATATAGAAAAGACAGAGGCTATTCCCGAAGGCAGTTATGACATTATTATCCTTTCAAACATCTTAAATGAATTATTTTACAAAGAGGAGAAAAAAATTGCCAAAAGAGTCTCTTTTCTAACTACAATTATTCGTAAATTTCTGGCATCCGATGGAAACTGTATTATTATTGAGCCTGCACTCAGGGAGACTACAAGGGAGATGCTTGAAATTAGGGATAGTCTTGTAAAAAATGGTTTTAAAATCTATTCTCCATGCCTTATAGATGAACCCTGCCCTGCCCTTTCAAACCCCAAAGACTGGTGCCATGAAGATATCCCGTGGATTCCGCCTAAAATCATCAAAGAAATAGATAAACTAACAGGATTGAGAAAAGACTCTCTAAAATTTTCCTATCTCGTCTTAAGAAAAGATAAGCTATCATTGTCAGATATATTAGAGAAAAACTCTTACAGGGTAGTCAGTGAACCACTCGTATCTAAAGGCAAGTTAGAATTCTACATCTGCGGCATTGGAGGGAGACGGCTGATTACAATGCTTGATAAAGATAAGACCCCATCAAACATGCAGTTTCAAAAACTTCAAAGGGGTGATATTGTCTCCTTCAGAGACCTTATTGATGAAGGCAATAGATTTAAGATAGATAAAGGCACAACTGTCGCTAATTTGTCATCTCATATCTACAAATCTCCTCATCTTTATATTTAATAAGAGTCCTATAGATATAAATGTCGTGACAAGATATGACCCGCCATAACTCATCAGCGGTAAAGGTATTCCCACAACAGGAAACATACCTGTAGTCATTCCTATATTGAATATCATGTGAAATGCCAGCATTGAGACTACACCTCCTGCCATAAGCGAACCTGACCTGTCCCTTGCATGATACACAACATCTATCCCTTTAATTATGATGATTACATAAAGTGCAATCAGTAATAACGCACCTATAAATCCCATCTCTTCGGCAAATACCGAAAATATGAAATCTGTATGTTTCTCAGGGAGAAAGTTTAACTGGCTCTGTGTCCCGCTCATGAACCCCTTGCCCATATATCCGCCTGAGCCTATGGCAATCTTGGACTGAATTATATGATAGCCGCTGCCGAGGGGGTCTGCCTGAGGATTTATCAGGGTCAGTATCCTGTTCCTCTGATAATCCTTCATGAAGTGCCACAAAAACGGAAGGGATATTATAGCAGAGCCTGCCAATATAAATAATGACCTTATATTTATGCCTATCAAAAATGCCATAGAAATAAATATAAAAAATATCACGACAGCAGTCCCCAAATCAGGCTGTTTTGCTATTAAGACAGCGGGGATAAGTACAATGACAGCAGGGGTTATTAAATCCCTGATCCTGTAAAGACCCCTTATCTTTTTATCATCAAAATATCTTGCCAGTGTTATTATGATAACAATCTTAGCCAACTCGGATGGCTGAAATGTAATCTGTGCAAACGAAAGCCATCTTCGGGCACCTGAAACAGTCTTTCCCGATACCGCCACCATTATGAGCACTATTATAATTAAAAAGTATAGAATATAGGCAAGTTTCTCCAGAGAATGGTAATCAATAAATAAAATGAGCAGCATAGCCATCAGACCGTATAATATCCAGTATATCTGCTTTATGTATATCCTGCTGGGTTCCCCGCCACTCCCCCCTGTACTATATATTGTAAAAATGCCAACAACAGAAATAACGATGGTAAGCCCGAAGATTACCCAGTCAAAATTTGAAATAATCTGATCTCTGAAAATGCCTTTGTTATTCATTGTAAAAAAATCAAGGGTTCAAGGATTCAAGGGTTTGTTTTCACTTGACCCCTCGACCTCTTGAATCCTTGACTCCTTTTCTATATAACTCTTTATCAGTTTTCCAGCTATAGGGGCAGCAGCAGAACCGCCATGTCCTCCATGCTCCACTAAAACTACTACGGCAATCATCGGATTTTCATAGGGTGCAAAGGCAACAAACCATGCATGGTCTCTGAATTCATAAGGAATTTCCTCATCATTATTCTTATCTTCCATTTCTGCCATTCTGATTACCTGTGCTGTCCCTGTCTTTCCCGCCACTTCTATCCCCTTAATACTAGAAGCCCTTCCTGTACCCCTCGGGTCACTTACAACCCCATGGAGGGCATCCTTTATTATATCAAGGGTCTTCTGAGATACTAACAGTCTCCCTTTAATTTTAGAATCTTCATCTTCAATCAATTTTTTATCAGCAGCCTCTGCTCCAAAAATTATCTTTGGCTTATAAAGTGTCCCACCATTTGCAACTGCTGCCATCATATTTGCCATCTGTATCGGAGTAACGAGGTTAAATCCTTGTCCTATAGATGCAGATATGGTTTCACCTGGTATCCATGTCTCCCCCTTCGCACTCTCCTTCCACTCCTCAGTAGGTATCAATCCTGCCTTTTCTCCTTCTATGTCAATATCAGTCGGACTCCCCAATCCAAAACCAAATGCATACCTTGATAGTCTATCTATACCAAGCCTGAATCCAACTGTATAAAAATATACATCACAGGATTGTATGATTGCATTCCTCAAATTCATCCTGCCATGCCCCCCTTTTCTCCAGCATCTGTAGCTCTTCTTTCCTAATATGAAATAACCAGGACAATCAATGGTTGTATCAGCCGTTATAACACTCTCCTCATGCCCTGCAGCAGCAGTTACAATCTTAAACACTGAGCCTGGAGGATATTGCCCCTGAATTGCCCTGTTCTGTAAAGGTTTATAGGCATCGTTAATAATATTTGACCAGTATTCCTTCGGGACACCGCCTGCAAACATATTAGGGTCAAAGGACGGCTTACTGACCATGGCAAGGATACTCCCATCTCTTGGGTCAATCGCAACCACTGCCCCGTTTTTTCCCTCAAACAGTCTTTCCGCCTCCTTTTGGATCTCAATATCAATTGTAAGATACAGGTTATAACCAAAATCAGGGTCAACCTGCTTAAAGACTTTCAGTTCCCTACCGACAGCGTCCACCTCAACATACTTGCTCCCCCTCTTTCCCTTCAGGATAGACTCATACCTCTTTTCAACACCGTACTGCCCTATAAAATCACCGAGACGATAATCGGATACCTTTAACCCCTCCAATTGTGTCTTTGTGATTTCACCGAGGTATCCAAAGATGTGCGAGCCTGTATCCCCATATAGATAATCCCTCATCGGCTCTATTTCAAGGAATACACCCGGCAGGTCTAAACTGTGTTCTTCTATAAATGCAACTTCATCCCGGCTTATATCTTTTTTTATTATAATAGATTGAAAAGGTGTGAAATCATTCTTGATATCCCTTTTAATTTTCTCAGTATCAACCTTCACTCTTGAAGCTATCAGAGACAAAATTCTGTCCAGGTCTTTGATGTATTCTGGAATTATAGAGAGATTAAATGAAGGGCGATTGTTTATTATCTCCCTTCCGTTCCTGTCAAATATCTTCCCCCTGTATGCCTTAAGAGGAACCATCCTAATCCTGTTATTCTCCGCCTGCAATTTAAGCTCATCGGATTTTATTACCTGCAGATACCATAATCTTAAGATGAGAAAAGAAAAAGATGCTGCCATAAACAAAGTAAATACAATTATCCTGACCTTAATTGTTTCAGAAAAGTTTCGATCAAGTCCACCAATTTTCATAACTTATAAAAAACAGGTTTTTTATAATATAGCCTTTTTATTCTATTCAGCAGCAGAAATATGGGAGGGGCAAGCAGAGAGTTATATATTCCCTGAATTAAAAGTAACCAGAAGAAACTTAACACCTTTATCTCCATCAATAAAAGTCCTTTTAAAATAAACAAAAAGATTACTCCATTTAAAAATGTGGCTATGAATGTAAACAAATACTGGACAAGCAGATTTTCACTTAAGATTTTTTCTCTTAGACTGCCTATGGAAAACCCGATTAAACATTTGGAAAGAGAGTTTATTCCCATCAACTTAAATGAGAGGGCGTCCTGAATAAGTCCAAATGTAAATCCAATTCCTGCAGCGATATTTTTATTCAGGAAAAGCCCGCTGTAGATAGCTATTATAAGAATAAAATCAGGCTTGACTCCTCCTATAGCAAAAAACTCTATTACAACAGTCTCTAAAATGAATATGATTATTCCAAGAAATGTCATTGTTAAAATAAACATATTCACTTAATCTCCGGCTTGTCAAATGGACTGACAACAACTAATAATTCTTCTGTTCTTGAAATGTCTGCTGAAGGGGTGATAGCCACTTGACGAAAAAGCCCTGTCTTTTTTTCATAAACCTTGCTGACAGTCCCTATCAATAACCCCTTTTGATATATGCCTCCAAGCCCTGAAGATATTACAATGTCACCTTCTTTTACATCAGAATCTACTGACAAATACTTCATTTCTAACATACCTTTATTATTCCCCACCACAACCCCTCTGTCACGGGTTCTTTGTATTACGGCATCTATAGAGCTCCTTGGATCAGTTATTAAAAGAACTTTTGAATATTTTGATGTTGACTGGACTATCCTTCCAATCAGCCCATTGTACGTAACCACTGACATATCTTTCATTACAGAATTATTTAAACCCTTATTTATCATAATCATCTTTGCCCACCCTGTTGAATCAAATCCAACCACATCGGCATAGATAAGATTAAGTTCGGATGTATTGACAAAATCAATCAGTTTATCCAATCTCTTAAAGTTATCAAATTTCTCCAAAAGGGCACTATTCTGAAATTTCAATTTTTCAATCTCCTTCTTTAACTGGTTGTTTTCCTCCTGCGTATCAATAAGAAAGATGTAATTGTTCCATATGCGGACAGTACCATTGATAGTCTTGGAAACTAATTCCTGAAAGGGTGATACAACTGCAATGATTATTGATTCAACAAAGACAGGGGTCTTCCAAAATTTGATATTGGCAGTCAGAAATAGAAATGATATTAGGAGGAGTGTTGCAACTACAATTATCCCGTGCCTCTTTTTTGAATCCCTTTTTAGCATCAGCTTTTAAATTGACACCTTCTTTAAAAGCTCCAGTTCATCCAAAGCCTTCCCTGTCCCAAGAGCAACGGCAGAGAGGGGGTCCTCAGCTAATATAATGGGCAGTCCTGTCTCCTCTCTCAATAGCAAATCAAGCCCCTTAAGCATGGAGCTGCCTCCAGCCATTACTATCCCTTTATCAATAATATCGGCAGCCAGTTCTGGCGGCGTCCTCTCAAGGGCTATCTTT
>Ga0209520_10000312_pt1 | contig 27039 bp, 17 predicted proteins | sample Rifsed16ft1_FD_184009 | JGI IMG/M metagenome (GOLD analysis project Ga0209520, IMG submission 184009) | Soil microbial communities from Rifle, Colorado, USA - sediment 16ft 1 (version 2) | ecosystem: Environmental > Terrestrial > Deep subsurface > Rock core/Sediment | place: Rifle, Colorado...
TTCAATGTACTTTTCACTTTCTCCCCATCCCTCAGGTCGACTTCGAGCACTTCAAGGTTGCCGTATTTTTTAAGGTTCTCTAAAGCCTGTCTCCGTCCGGTTGTAAAATTATCCAAAACACGAACCTTGTAGTTTTCCTTTAGCAATCTCTTAACCGCATGACTCCCGATGTACCCAGCTCCTCCGGTGACCAGGATTTCACTTTTCATAATCCTCCCCGTCTCCGGCGGTGTCCTCTTTATACCTGAAAACATATAAAGCGACCGGAATCAAGATTAAGAGCCCCAGGTACTCCAGAAGCTCGGGTAAAAAGATAAATTTTATACCCGAACTGTCGGTTTTTGCCTCAAACACCCAGCCGTTTGACCAGTTATTAACTGTAACATGCCTGGCGTTGCAGGGTTTTAAACCACAAAAAGCGACCCAGCCTTTTTCGTAGGCCTCGTTCAGAACGACCAGCTGCTCTCCCGTATCCGGCAAAACCTCAGTGTGAAAACTACGCAGATAGTTATAAGGTACAGGAGAAAGCCGGACGGATTCCAGCTGATTTTCTGTATAGTCACTGCCGAAAACGAGGTTAGAAAAGTTTACCGTATACCCCATTTCCTTACCCATAGGAGGGATCAGGTAGTGATAACTCTCTATTGTCCGGTTCTTGGGAAGTTCTACATACAGATCGCACCTCTTGGAGAATTCGTTGGTCAGACACATACGCAAAGGCGGTCCCTCCACATTGCGTGCCCTTATTTCCAGAATATACCCGGTGTTTTGCGGTAAATACGGGAATGGAAAGGAGTCGCACACGGCATTCTCAATTGAGGAATATGTTAAAATGCCGGGCGTACCGGAAACGTTAGGCATCTCATCCTGATTTTGCAGCAAATTGCAGTACCTGTAATAATGATCCATATCCACGGCCTTGCCGCCAAAAGACATGTTCTTATCTACTTTATAAGGTTCGGACACAAAGGGCGTGAGAACCTTTTGCTCGTCAAGGATCATGGGATAAGCGACGGTGTCCCCTGCCGAATACATTTTGATGTTTTTAAACGTGGTTGCTACGGGGTTATTGCTGCCCAGGGCGTTCGAGTTAAACCTGAGAAAATAATCACTGATGTTCCCTTTTAATGTGAACATGTGAACACCATCTCTGTAATAATTCTCGCACAGCCCCGACTTGCTGCTGAAAACACATATTGAATAAGGGCTGGCAGGGGTCACGTCGGCCTTTATAACGTACGGATTAGAAGTGTTGCTTTCTGCACTGCTTTCCAGAATTGACGCAACCGGAAGTGTGAGACACGCCTTCAAACCACTGCCGGTCAAAGTAAATCCGTCCTCAAGCTTTTGTATTTCATAAGAACTCTGACCGGAAAGGTCGCTGCAAGGCTCAAGTTCGCCGATAGAGCTCGCGGTGGACACATCAGCTTCTTTCAGAGTATAGATATCAATATTGTTGGAACCGCCGATGTTGTAGTAGAAACCGATATCTTTTTTTCCGTATTCGAAGGAATTTAAAAACAATCCCCGCGGGTCACCATTGACCGACATTTCCACCGCAGAATCACCTTTAATTCCGTCAAAAACTGTCCTTGTAAGTTCTTCGCCTGAGGATATATGGTTCACAGAAAATACCAGCCCCGCATTTCCGGGAAGACGTTCAAGTGTAGCGGTCAAAGGAACGCGGGCGGATTTCTCTCCGCTCTCATCTTTGCCCGAAAGTATAGGATCTCCCGTTATAAATTTCGGGTTTATAAAAGTAAAATCTCCCCGTTCCTCTATATACTCCTCTTTTATAGTTTCATCGGTATTGGTTATACCGACGTAAGGAAAACTTTCTTCGCCCTCGCTTATATAGGGGTTGTAGTAGGAATAAACAGTATCGTACGGCTCTTTATAAACAACATCCCCGACCGGATAGAATGTATCGAAAGTCTCAATCCTTGATAGAGGCTGCACCGGAGTATATTCATAGACCGACAGTCCCTTTCCGAAGTCACGTGCAAGAGATATCTTCTGTGTTTTCGCGAAGAGACTTTTAATCTCGGGATAAAACAGTTGTTTGGCATCGGCCGCCGGTATCATTACCGATTCGTCCAATAGTAACCACTTTATCTTATATTTATCTAAAACATCTGTTAACAGTTCCGGATCACGTGAATACACCGCATACGACATTTCCCTGTAGTACTGTTCGTTCAGCAGGTTCCACCTGTCAAACTCGCGGTTCATCACGGGTTGTTTGATTCCGAACCATATAAACCCCGCTCCCTGGTAACCTAAGCGCGTTGCGGGATCCCAATCGTAGTACACCCACCCCCAAAAACTATGGACGGGAAAGTCGGCCACCCTTCCGTAACCGTTCTGCGAATCAAAGTACTTGAACATTTCGAAGTATTCTTTTGGTATATCCACGCGCATTGACGGACTTATCAAATTCCCCGAAAAGGCCGGCCACATATAATAAATTAAAACGGCGGTCACGAGGGTTAAAATGGTGCCCCTCACAAACTTGGGAAGAAGTACTCTCCTTGTAATCTTGTGGAAAAGACTTGCAAACCAACTTAAAGCGTAACCGAAAAACACGCTGTAAGCGAACATCAATCCGATCGAAAATTTTGTAAACGGGAATCTGAAGGCCTCTTTAAACAGAGGGATGGTGTTCTGCAACAGCACAAAAAGACCTCCAAACGGGGGGTTGACGTTGAAAAGGAAAAAGATGCCGATGGCGAAAAAGGCAAATGCTCCGTATCCGAATTTTTCCCTTCTTATGATTGAAGCTATTATTCCCAAACAGGCAATAACGAACAGACCGTAGCCCAGTAACAATACTCCCGGATTGCCGAGATGCCCGATCCACTCATCCAAAAGTTCGCCGTACTGTGCATCCCCCGTATGCTCCCCCCAACTGAACAAAAAACTTCTTAAAATGGTAACGTCCTGAGTACCTCCGTATTTTTTATTGGCTAAAAAGGCCTCATTAGAGAACAAACCATGTATCTTTGACATATTCACTTCTCTGCCGTGATTTGTGACAAAATAAAAATTAGGGAGCAGCCAGAAAAAATTTATAAGAATCGTGGTAAAGAATATGACCGCAACCCTTTTTATGTACTCGGGGCGCCACAACAATTTTTGAGAAAGGTCCGTTAAAAGGATGATCAAAAAGTATCCAAAAAAGTAAATGAGAAACGCATAAAATAACGTACTTGTGTGCGCCTGGGAAGATCCGAAGAGCGTAAATAGAAAAAAGGCCGTCAGATACTTACGTTTTCCCGTCCGGTAAAACATGGAAGAAGACCACATATACCAACCTAGAAACCCAAAATGAGTCAAAAACATCTCCAGAGGAACATAAAAATTCTGAAGTGTCCCAAGATTTAGCAGATAAAAAAGGGCCCCGACGAATGCCCCCAGCAATTTGGAAGGGTTCTGGAACTTACGGAGCAGTACATCCTTGAGAAAAAAATAAACGCCGAAAGAGCCGAGAAAAAGCATTAGAAAGGCATAGGCGTAACGGATAAAATTCAGGCTGAAGAAAAGATCTATTAGAGAGATGAGCAGTATCCTGGGAATTTCCGAGGCGTGGGATTGAGAAGCCACAGCACCCAGCCCCTGATGTTCCTGCCACACACCGCCCAAAATGCGCTGCCAGTACAGTGAAAGATTAAATTCGGGGTGCAGGGTGTCCCAGCCTGTTAAAAAAGTGCCCGGGGTGTAATTTTTGACCAAGATTATTAGAATTATCACGAAAAGGAGTATCGGATAGAAACCTGTTTTCGGTAATTTTTTTGGCAACGGTAGTTTGAAAACCCTTATGTTCACCCCCCAAGTATAGGTTTTATGAGGGATTTGGGCAATTGCAGATGTGTAAAACCCGGCCGCCCGAAAAAAAACGGTATCAGGGGTGGATTAAGATCCAACTACCCGATACCGTTTGAAACTCAGCGGAGTATAAGAGGCAGAAATACCTCGTATTTCCCGTTCTTTCCATTCGTAACAATGGCCGCCCAGCTGTGATCCTGTTCTTCGCCATCAGCATTAACCGAGACGTTTACAGATTTCCCGGGTAATTCGAGAGGTTCCAGCTGGTAAATTACAATCTCGGCTTTATCACCAACTATCTCCAGATCGAAATACCAGACACCGTTCTGCCAGGTTTGTTCTCCTACCAGCCGGCCGAAAACAACCACGGGAATTACATTCTCAGCGGTCATTTTAACGTGAATTACGTCTCCGTCTGTTCCGTATGTAGTAACTACAAAATCGAACGGAAGCAGCGTGGTAACGTTCAGTTCATCGCCGCTCATCGCCGCGTGCCAACCGTTATCACCGGTATTTATACCCCCGGAGAGAGTTACACGGGAGGAAACCGGTGTGGCGGTAGGTGGAACCTCCGTGGGCATTGGAGTCAGGGACGCAACGGCGGTCGGTTCCAAAGTTGCTGTTGGTGTATCGGTACTCGTGGAAACGGGTGTGCCGGTGACAATAGGAGTTGGTGTCGGGGGAGGCGGTTCGGGCAAAATACATTTTCCATCCACCGGGGATGAAACTACGATATGTCCGGATTCCTCAATAAACACACACTCGGCCGGGGCTAACCCGGCGGTCAACTCATCTACTCTACTTTGCGGTGGGTAATACCCACCCTCGTAGTAGCATCCCCACGTGTTATTAAGGGGAACACCACCCAGAGCAAATGGCGCGTGTCCGAAAACAAGAGCTCTTCCGATGAGACCGTACGATTCAGTTTCCGTTACCACAATTGACTGATCAGTCGATAACCACAATGCCCCTTCTCCAAGCGGTCCCGGAACATCGACCAGCGTATAGTGATTACAACTGGACTCCTGGTAACTTTCAGCGAAAACCGCTCCCGCGGTTATTGCGACAATGAACAAGACAGTGAAAACAACGATTTTTGCGTTCATTTTGCTCTCCTTTATTTTAGGATTACGTATCGGAAATTGGGGCTAGTTTACAACGAAAAGGCTCTAAAGTCAAAACTATAGGATTTCTGTCAGAGGGTAAAAACAGATGGCGTTGCCGTCATAACAAATGAAAAAATCCCACATTTTGTCGAATCCTCTGATAACCTGTCGCTTGCTTGTAACCTCGATCTGAATCAAGTCCTGCAGAGGGATGGAAACACTGCTTTTGTCTTTATTCAGAACCGCAGACTCCCATTTCCACTTATTATAGGCGTAAGCTACATAAACCGAGTCCGAGGAATCGGCAAGAGTAACGTTCACTACTCCATCACCTAAAGCCACTTCTACGGAACCGTCGAAGGCCGTAAAGGGGGTAAAAACATTTTTCGGCGCCAACCTTCCTGAATAATAAACATAGGTGTCGTACGAACCGCGAAGCAGATCGTCGTATTTGCCGTCCCTTATAAAGTGCTGGTCAAAATATCTCCACCCGTGCAACTCCTTGATGTTCATTTCCTGCGCCGGCAAATCAATCCTGACCCTACTCACCCCCTCCAGACTAAGTCTCATCTGGTTTCCCCCGCCTTCGGGGTAATTTATATCCACAAACTCCCCGTTGTCTTTGTAGAATCTGACATTAAAAGATTTGCGCGGCAGCAGTTCGCGGTCAAGGATCAGGTTATTTCCCATGTAAATCCTAAGATGTTCCTGAGAAAGCGCCGGGTTGTTGTATTTAAGGTAGTCGCTCCTTCTGAAAAGGTACAAAACATTTCCATCCGGAAGATCGAACGACTGAGACAGCTCAAATTCAGGATGGCGGCCATCTAAAAAATAGGACACCAATTGTCTTAATACAGCAATATTTCTAAGTCCGGGAGGCCCTGGATCCTTTGGAATAATGGCAAAATCTATAGTTGCAAGGTAATTTGCAAGTTCTTCGTCACTTAATTGGTCGGGGCGGTTGTAGGGAATTTGTAAGTTCATTTCGAAATAGCGGTTTTCGAGCAAATACATGTCAAAGGAGGCTATAGAGTAAAATCTGTTGTCCGACACTTCTAAAACCCTGTATTTTCCGTGGATGTTCGGTTCGTCATTGGCCAGTGTGTTGATTGTGTGAACTATCGTTTCTCCTTTCCAATCCTTACCGTTATATGCGTACGAATAAGGTTCCGCTACCCAGGTAAGCCTGTATCCGGGTCCGGCAAAAAGCGTTGAAATAAAATAGAGGTTCTTAGGCAACGTCTGATATTGGTTGAATGAGAAGAAAAAGTAGTAGAAAAAGAGGTAGAAAAGATAAATTCCTATCCCGATGTTCGGAAGTTTCTTTGTAGGTCTCATCGTAAAAAAACACGCTATCGTAAAGGCAAAAAGCGGAGTCAAGGGAAGAATGTACCTCAGATCTTTGTTTTGAATCAGTGTCAATACGAAATATGGAATGACGGTCGCCCAAAGGATATATCTGCCCATGTTCCTGTTCTGCTTAAAAAGGAAGCTCACGGACACTATGAACAAAAGTATAGAGATTATCCCGATCTGATGCGTCGTCGAGAGCTTGATGTAATGGAAAAAACTTTCGAAGCTCAGAACCTCAGAAGGATCGCCGGCATCCGCCGTAGATGAAATCTGAACGTTTTGGATAATGGTTTTGAAATTAACAACGTACCAGGGAGCCGCAACCACCAATACGATGAGCCCGCCCACGACCAGATTCGTCCACCTGTTTCTATCGTGTAAAACCTTTGCTTTAAAAGGCGAATAAAAAACGTGATAAAGGAAAGGGAAAGCAAGAAATACGAACGCGTACCACTTAGTGAGCTGAGCAAAAGCTAAAAGAAGAAAGAACAGCACCGAATGGTATTTATCAATAAGACCGCGGGACTTGATCAAATGGTAAAAGGCGCCTAACAAAAGGGCGGTAAGCGGAACATCCAGATGGTACTGCCTGCTCTGTTCCCAGACCTGGGGAAAAAGTGAAAAAATTAACACGGCCAGTAAGGCCGTCTTTTTGTTCTGAGTAACTTCTTTAACTAGAAGGTACAAATATATCTGGGCGATGACTAAAAATCCTGTTCCCAGCATGAGAGCAAATTCATAATTTCTTCCAATCGTTAAAAATATGAGACTGCCCAAAAAATGCAGAAACGGCGGGTAATACGTCGAAACCCGGATCAACGAGATTAGGTTGACGTGGCCGCCAAGAAACTCGGGAATCCTGTCCGCATAAATGTAAGAAAGAACTATGTGCCCCGCACTATCCCAGGTCGGGGGTGCTGTATTTATAAACTGCCATATTATATTCAGCGTAATATTGAAAATGATAATTAAGGCCAAAATTAACGCATATTTATTAGAAAAAAAGGTTCTTATCTTCTCCGAAAGTTTCTCCGGAAGCTTCGTAGTTTCCATTGATATTATGGTAGCACGTTGGTGTTGGGGGGTTAAGAGGCACAAAAAAACCGCTTGCGCGGACTAAAAAACGTACCGGAGGATGCAGCTCTTGAATCAAAGTCTTGTTAGACAATGTTTCTTGATTCTGCGATCCTCCGGCGTGGTGCGGATGTGGGAACTACTTAAGCTTGAATATCTCCCCGGTGCTCAAAATTGCAAACGCAACGGGCTTCTTCTCGGTAGCTTGCTTTTCAGCAAGTTTGGCTTTGAGAACGTCGTCGAGCACCTCATCAGTCGGGACGATGAATTTCTCCATCCAGACATTGAAATGCTCATTCTGATCGTTCCACCCGGTCGTGATAGCGATTGAGTTGGGTTCGGTCGTAATAAATCCGGCGACAAAACCCTTATCAGGGAACGGATAATCTACCTGCTTGGCATTGGCATTACCGGCATCGGACGAAATAATAACGACGAAAACGGGTTTGCCGTTTTCCTTTATAATTCCATCCCAGTCACGTTTATCTTCCATTGGAAGAGTGACTGTCCCGGTAGTTACTTGCGGCCATCCGGTAGGTTTGACTTCCCATCCCGTGATAAACTCGCCACCCCCTACTTGAGTCACCGTCATAATGACGGGGAGAGAGGCAGTGGTCTGAGCTTGCGCTACGGTCTTTGGCTGTTCAACAGCAACCGGAGCAGCAGGAACTTCGGCGTCAGCGGCAGGCTTTGCGGCCTCAGCAACCACGACGGCGGGCGCAACAGGTTCCAGCGCAGCTGCCTTTGAAACACTGTTCGCAAAAAGCAGGCCCACGACCACCAATGTGGCGAAGAGAACAATAGCCAAGGAGCCCACAACGATAATCGCGGTGCGATCGCTGTTGCGGGAAACGGGCTTAACCTCTTCGACCACTTCGGCGGGTTCAACCACTTCTGCTTCGACCACTTCGGCGGGTTCAACCGCGGGGTCTTCGTCGAACGCTACCAACGGTACATCCTTTTTCTTATTACGTTTCCAGAATGCCATTTCACACCTCCTTCAAGGTTCGGGCTTGGCTGCCCTTTGATTAGAAGATTTTTTTGAAAACAACTGGGTCCCACACCCCTTCTACACACATCCAGGTAAATTAGATATGCACAAAAGGGGTGCAAGATCCCGGAACGGAATAACCGCAAAGGTTAAACCGGCCTAATCAAATAGTCCTTTATAGAGGATTCCCACACTACACCTTGTCAAAGTACTTTCACCGGAATATTTACCGGCAAAAAGCAGTTTAATAAACTGCTAGTTAATATGCTTCGTGGGCACATGAATCAACAGTTTAAGTAAATTTTGTATTCTGGGAGATTTGCCTGAAATTAGGCGGTTGTACGTCTCCTTCCAGAACACACTAGATAGTAACAAATCCCCGTCCTTTTGTCAAAACTATGGGACGTTAGGGAAGAAATATAAAAAGTCGGCCTGCAGATGTTTGTTGTGTTTATTTGATACCATCTGCAGACCTTTCAAAAATTACTTTACTCTCCCGCGGGCACGTACACCGGACTTGGAGGAGGTTTTAGCAGCAGCTTCCTTCTTCAAGCTTTCTTCCGCTTCTTTTGCCTTCCTCTCTTCCTCAGCCCTTGCGGCGAGGTTTTTGTCCCTCAGAGATCTAAGAAAAGCTCCCAGCAACAATCCTCCGGTCTGCACCAAAATGTTCCCGACATTCAGGTACTTTACAAAGAGTTGAGGATACGCTAAGGCTCCCAAGATAAGAAGGACAAAATATACGACCAAAAGAACCAAAACCCATTTAATTCGGATAATGTACCCGATTAACGCCGAGATTAAAAAATCAAAAACAAACATGTCACCTCTCCTTTGTTAGTAGTTGTTTCTTGCTGTTCGGATAATACCATACACTATAAGTCATGTCTACTTCCCGAGAGGTTAATACTTATGACGCATCTCAGGAAATCCACGGTTAAAGGAAAAGGCTACAAAATGAACAAATAAATAATGCATCAGAAAACAGACAGACGTGACGCGGAAATCTTCCCAAATTAAACCAAAAACTTCCTCAAAGCCTCCTCAATCAGCTCTCCCAAGGTCATATCATTTTGTATAGCGTGAACCTGAGCAAGCTTTTTAAGTGTCCTGTCAAGCAAAACTGTCGTCTTTATTTTGCTGTTATCCATTCAGAACCTCCTTTATTAAATATCCACATTCCTAAAAGTTATCCACACGCAATTTCTAACTTATAGGATGAAACAACATTCATCTAATACATATAACTGTACAACAGTACGTACTTCCATAACAGCAATGCACATAAGAACTTAACTACAAACTCCGCAGTCCTCCATAAAAATACGGGTGTCAGACTAACAACCATCGCTTGTTACGCGTGATAAATAATATAAAGTTTATATAAATCATGCTTCGGCTGCTCTGAAGCATGGACTTATTGCAATCCTAGATTGCAAAAAAACGCTTCGACAAAAAACACTCTGCGGTCGCCGCTATTTATGTCGCTTCTGGTGGAGTGTTTTTTTGTGCTCCCATACACTTTTCATACCGGAAAATTTTGCGCTATAAGTCTCAGGGCTCTGACTATTCTACCAACTTTGAGAAAATAATCCTGCCTGCCGAGGATTGTATTATCTTCGAAACTACAGCCTCTACTTCCTCACCCACGCGCTCTTTTGCCCCCTCTACTATTATCATGGTGCCGTCGGACAAATACCCGATACCCTGCTCCTTTTCCTTGCCCTGTTGGACTATTTTTATTCTTATCGATTCCCCCGGCAGCATAATCGTCTTTAATCCATTTATAAGATCATTTAAATTTAATGTTTTGACACCCGAAACCTGTGCCACCTTGTTCAAATTAAAATCCATGGTCATGAGTTTTAATTTGTGCTCTTTAGCAAAGGAAACTAACTTGGCGTCTACGCCCTTTCCGTTCGCGCCTATGTCCGGGATAATAACTTTTGAATGTTTTTTCAGTTCTCTTGCGATGTCCAAACCCCGTCTGCCCCGTTGTCTTTTTAATTTGTCTTTGCTGTCAGCAATAGTTTGAAGTTCATCCAGTACTGCCTGGATAATTATTAAACGGTGATCTAAAAAGCCTGTTTTGACTATATCTATCACTCTTCCGTCGACTAATACCGACGTGTCCAGAACAACAGCATGCTCCCAATCGGATTTTCTTTTTGAATCTTCCTCTTCAACCTTTTTCTTTTGTTTTTCACGTCTTGCTTCCTGTATCTTGCGTGACTGCTGTTCCCAAAAATTGGACACTATCTCGTTAACCACCTTGTGAATTGTTGCCTCAATCCAGTATTGTGCGCTTATTAAAAATAGGGGGAAAACATAAAAACCTATAAACCCCGAAGCTGCAGAAATTAGAAACTCCCATACTGTATGGTAGCCAAAAAAAGGAAGTTCAAAGAAAAAGGCTGTTCTTGAAAGATTGAAGCCTAGAATGAAGAATATGACCGCGAAAGCAATCCTAACCCAAATGTTAAACTCCTTCAGTTGAGGAATCCCCTTTGGTTTTTGTTGTTGTCTGTTTAATCCGTTTTCCACTATTTAGATTGTATCCCATGGACAGAGCCTTTGATACAGCCTCGCTCAAACTTTTGGCAGTTTCGGGGGAGATGATTCTTTCAAACCCGAGCTTTTTTGCTTCTTTCGATCTTTTTTCGGTGTGGGACACTCTTCTTATCTCGCCGTTCAAGCCTACTTCGCCGTATACTACGCTTTTCTCCTTTATCGGCAAGTCTTTAACGGAAGAAATAACAGCGAGGCAAACGGCTAGATCTGCGGCGTACTCACTTATCTTAAAACCCCCCGCGACATTCAGATATATGTCATGTCCGCTAAGGTCAATGCCGGTTCTTTTCTCTATCGTCGCTACCAGCACCTGGAGACGGTTGGCATTAAAACCGCTGGCAGTCCTTCTCGGATATCCGAAACTGGTTCTTACCGTCAACGCCTGTACTTCAAACAAAAGCGGCCTGTACCCTTCCATAACGACCGTTACACAGGAGCCTGAAGTTCCGGCAACATGCTCTTCTAAAAATAGCTCCGACGGGTTTTTGACCTCTTTCATGCCCTTTTCCTGCATTTCGAATATTCCGACCTCCGATACCGGACCGAAGCGGTTTTTAGTTGTCCTAAGCATTCTGAACATGTGTTGGGGATCACCTTCAAGATATAAGATGGTATCGACTATATGCTCCAGTACTTTGGGACCGGCCACAACCCCCTCCTTATTTACGTGTCCCACAAGCACAACCGGGATTCCGGTACGTTTTGCGGCCATAGTTATAAGCTGGGTACAGCCTCGTACCTGCGGAAGTGAACCTGAAATACCGGCAATTTCTTCCGAATAGATAGTTTGAACCGAATCCACTATCACTAATGCCAGGTCTTTTGTTAATTCGAGCGCCGAGATTATCTGCTCTACTCCGGATTCCTGCAGGATAAATAAATTTTCGGCCGGATATCCCATTCTTTCTGCCCTTATTTTAATTTGATCGGGACTTTCTTCCCCCGCAACATAAAGAATTTTTTGCGTACCGAGACTCTTAGAAATGTCCGTAAGGATAGTGCTCTTTCCTATGCCCGGCTCTCCAGCCAGTAAAACTACCTGTCCGGGAACAAATCCCCCTCCGAGCACTCTGTCGAACTCGGAAATGTTGGACGAAAGTCTTTTTATATTTTTTGTGGATATTTTGGAAAGTTGGATCGGTGTCGCGCCGGCATTTTTTCCCGCGCGGGAACCTGACCTGGAAATTTGGTTCACAGCCACTACATCCTCTACAAACGTGTTCCATTCCCTACACTGGGGACACTGTCCAACCCAATGAGAGGATTGGTAGTTACAGTTCTGGCATGTATACACCGTTCTGATCTTAGGCATACTAGTATCTTAGCAATTTTTGGCCTTTTTGGCGGATATATTTATATCCCCGCCGGATATCGAGGCACACAGAGACAGCGGCCTTTTCTCATGATGTAAAAGGTACTCGGCCAACGAATCTACGAGCTCTTTCTCCAGTGTCCTTCTAAGGGCTCTTGCTCCGTATTCCAGGGAGCCGCCCTTCTCCAGCAAGTACTCCTTCACCTCTTTGGAAACCGCCAAAGTAATATTTTGGGCTTTAATAGTAGTATTTATCTCCCTTATGAGTAACTCTAATACTCTTAGCTGGTTATCTCTTTGCAACCGCTTGAAAATAATGACCTCATCGAACCTGTTCATGAGCTCGGGCTTCAATATCTTTTTTAAATTATTTCTAAGTCTTCCTTCGACCGATTTGTCACTGATGGTCTTTTCCTCGAAACCTATCTCATTATTGTGCAATATCTCGGTACCCAAATTGCTGGTAAGTATGACAACCGCACGTGAAAAATCGTAAGCTGTGCCCTTGGCATCCACAAGCTCCCCCTCCTCCATAATCTGGAGCAGGACGTTTAAAACATCCGGGTGTGCCTTTTCTATTTCGTCGAATAGCACAACACTGTCCGGTTTTGTTTCTATTTTCGATGTCAGTTCGCCACCTTCACCGTAACCGACATACCCAGGGGGAGCACCTACCAATCTAGCAACATTATGCTTCTCCGAGAAGTCGCTCATGTCTAACCTTATGAGAGATTTGGAACCGAAGAACAGGTCGGCCAAGACCTTGGCCATTTCTGTCTTTCCCACACCCGTGGGCCCCAGGAACAAAAAGTTTCCGATCGGTCTTTTCCTTGACCTAAGCCCCAGCCTTGAGCGAACCAGACTTTTTGCGACCGAATTTACAGCCTCGTCCTGTCCAACTATCCTGGCTCTTATTTTCTCCGAAAGCAGTGACAGATTTTTCAACCCGGCCTTGTCCTCATCTAAGTCTCTTTCTTCTCTAAAAACGGACACCGCTTCATTAACATCGTCCGAGGTCATCTTCAGCCTTTTTTCCGGAATAAATATCTTTTCCTCTTTAGAAGACAGTTTTTGGTCATAGTTTTTGATCTTTTTTCTCAGATGCAGAGCCTTTTCGTACTTACCCTCATCCAGAGTCGCCTGAAGCTGGGTAAGAACATCAAACCTTTTATCCACCATATCCTTGTAGCTTTCGGGAATTCTGCTCTTTTTGAGGATAACGAATGTACAGCAGTGGTCCATAAGATCCACGCCTTTTTGTGGAAATTTATCATCGCTCTCAAGTTCTTTGGCCTTTTTGTAAATGAGGTTAACCATGGTCTTCGTTATGTCGACATTGTGAAATTCACTTAAATAAAGGGCGGTGCTTTCCAATATTTTCTGGGTCTCCTTTTCTGTAGGCTCTATCACCTCGATCGTCCCGAAATCCTCAAGAATGTGTTCATTATCGGCGCCGAGCTTTTCGTATAAGGTAGAGGACATCGTCGCAATTATTTTTATATCGGAGTTGTCCAAAGCTGACTTAAACATCGAGTAAAAAATTGGCATGGAAAACCCCATAGCCGTGGCAAAAAAAGAGTTTTGAAAGTTTTTTATAAAAAGTATTACACGGTTCAAGGAACGGAGTTCATCCGATAACTGTGCGAGACCGGTCTCTACACCGCTCTTGTTCATTAAACTGGTCATAAAAGCCAGCATGTCGAACTCTATAACCTGGTATCCCACCAGTGCGGGCGGGACGTCAAGAGAAGAGATGTTCCGCGCTAAAAGCTCAACAAGGGCTCTTTTTCCGACACCCGGTTCGCCGAGTATCAGAACATTAGGTGTGTTCTTTAATAGAAGCGAGGCTACTAAAGATTCATAAACCGTCCTATACACAAGCGGTTTATCCATATTGCGTACTGTTTTTTGATTGAGATTTTCTCCGAAAGTGTCAAGTATGGGGGTCTTTTTATTCTTATCGATAGACTTTACGGTATTCGGGAAAACACTCAATTTTATAAGCTCGAAACGAAGCCGGTTAAAATCAGGAGAATCACACATTTTAAAAAGAGCCAGAATAAGGTGTTCTGTCCCCACGTACATGTGTTCAAAATTTGCTGCCTGTACAAAAGCTTCGCGTGTCAGATCGTTCAGTGAAACCATTTTTCTCTTGTTAAGATTGTGAATCCCGAGCGATTGAAGGATAGTATTACCCATTCCGTTCTCTTCCGTTATAGCAACAAGAACTTTGGCACTTGAGATAGCCTCCTTCTCAGGAAGTTTAAGCAGAACCGCTTTTGCTCTTTGTGTAAGTCTATCTATTAGCATTATTTGCAAATCCCCTGCCTCGGAAGGCAGGGGATAGAAGTTCAAATCCTTAGTAAAGTACTTATTTCTGTGATCTTGTACTTAGCGCAAGCTTTTGGTTGGTACCATCAACCTGTATAACGATGGCCTCCACCTCGTCGCCCTCTTTTAAAGGCCCCGCTGCCTCGGACACGTGTATAAGGCCATCCAGGCCCTTTTCTATCGTCACAAAAGCTCCGAACGGAACAACTTTGCTGACGATACCCTTAACCTTAGTTCCTACCGGGTAGCTTTTTTCCACAGTTTCCCACGGATTTGGAGTAAGTCTTTTTACGCTTAAAGCAAGCTTCTTGCTCTGATCGTCAACTCCCAGAACCATAACTTTAACCGTTTGACCCACTGAAAAATATGAGGAAGGATTATTTACCTTTTCCCAGGCTATTTCACTGATGTGAACCAAACCTTCTACTCCATCCAGATCTATAAAGACCCCGAACGGCATTATTCCGGTTACTATACCTTCCAGAGTCGTACCCGCGGCTATTTCCTGTAGTCTTTTCTCCCTGCTCTCGTCACTGTATGTACTCAAAGCATCTTTTTCCGACAGTACGAAGCGGTTCTTTAGAGGGTCGAGCTCTATCACCTTTACCTTTATAACCTTTCCGGCCAAGGCCTTTAGCGACTCCTTCAACTCTGCCTCGCTTCCGGCTGCGAACTTTGCTATATCGTTTGCAAAATGGCTTCTATCAAGGTGAGAAAGGGGGATAAAACCCCGTAATCCTAAGCAATCGGTTAAGAGACCTCCTTTGTTGTACTCGATGATGGTAGCTTCCAGAACAGAACCTGTAGCAAGAGCGTCTTCAGCACCCTTCCATTTTTTGTCCTTTTCAGCCTTTCTCAGCGAAAGGACTATGTAACCCTGCTGATTTTCGGCCTGTACAACCTTGGCAAAGATTGTGTCTCCAACCTTTAAGTGCTTAAAAGACTCGTCGGCATCCGACAAGTCTGAGCCCGAAACGACACCTTCAGACTTTGCCCCCACGTCGAGCAAAACCTCACTGTGTGAAACACTGACAACAATGCCTTCTACTAAATCTCCGGGCCTAAGATCTTTCATCTGTAGATCTTTATCGGTAAGCAGTTTTGCCATAGCCGACCCCGGCTTGTGAACCTTTGATGATTTTGACATTTTTCGGGTATTTGCTTTTTCGGGCTTCCTTCGTATTTCTACCGGAAACCTTCTCAAGCAAAAACCTCCTTTCTTCCTATCTTTATAGAAGGGAACGGGGAGATTATAACGTGAAAAAATGGGGAAATCCAGCCTTTTCGGGTAGTCTTGTCGCAATAGACAATAAAAGGTTAGAATTATGAATATGGGACTTGAAACTATGTCTTTTGAACCTGACTCAGAAGAAGAATATCAGCAACAAGCTATGGATTTGGTTGGTGACAGAAGAAGAGCCGAAGAAAGAAACTCTGAACATCAAACCGAACCCATCGAAAGTAATAATGACATTAAGGACGACGGAGAAAATTCTGAAAAATTATCTTCATTGGTAGAAGATGCTCTTGCCTTACAAACACTTGTAGAGGAAGGGAACGATTCGAAGAAACCTGAAAACGCAACTGATGTTGAAAATGTTCCTGCTGGAATTGAAACCAGGTACGATACTGCGGTTACCGTTACGGAAAGGCCACACCGTGCAACTTCTCCTGAGGGAATTGAATGGCAGAAAAAAGACTCTGAATTAAAATCAGATTTGTACGAAAAAAACGAAGCTTGGGCAACGAGCCCCACACAACAAAACTACCAAGCTTATATAGAGTCGTACGACACGCTTGCGCGTCACAACACGTCGGCATGGCATAACGATGCCCTTACCAAAGAAGGTGTTTACAGCCAGTACATGACGAATGCACAAAAACCCATGATAGACAAAGTCGAGCGATCTATATTGATGTCGGGAAATTTATATTTCAATCAGACAAAGCCCGACAAAATAACAGATCAAGAAATGGAAGATATTGCGAAGACACTTATGTGGGAAAGATTAAAAAACCCGGCAGTCGTAGATTTCGAATTCGCTCAAGGGTTCAGAGTAAATTTGTGGGTGATGCGTGAGGAGACAAGAAAATTGTTGGAAGAAAAGGTACGGAAATTGGGAGGAAATAATTACAACCATCTACCACACCCAGAAGCGGACGGACACCATCCAACCCCGCCGGCAGGTGAGACTGCCGAGCCCATAACAAACATTGGTCAGGCCGAAAGTTCAGAAGATATTGTCGAAACAACTGGACAAGAACCGGAAGAGGAGACGGGTCCGGAAAATGAGGAAACAAGATACGCGCGGATCCTTAAAAGGATTAGAAAAAATGGAATAACGGGAGAACAAGACCGCGAAGAGTGGGCTGAAACCATCGATCACCTTTTGGAACTTAACGATCCTGAAAAAGCACGGGAACTTGCTCAGGAACGTATCAATGGGGCGGAGAGGCTAGAGTGGGAAGGTAACAATAATAATAAGATGGTCAACGCACTTATACTGGCTGCCGCCATTAGAAAACGGGAAGAGATGCAAAAAGATGCAAAATCCCAGGAAGATCAGAAAATATTTTTGGAACAGTATTTAAAGAATCTTCTAGGACAAGAAGCTGATGAAAGAGAAGTTGCAGAATTTCTTAAACAAACGACAGAGTTGAAAAATGTTCACGCATAGTACGCATTGAATAAAGCTTTGGAAACAGACAAAACCCCGGCGACGACCTTAGTTCGATGCTATAGCACGAAATGCTATGGTTCGAACGAGGTTCAGCATATTAAGTAAATTCAAACTAAGGTTATAAATAAAAGCTACGAGAACAGACAAAACCCCGGCGACGACCTATCTTCCCAAACTTTCTGTTCAGTATTTTCGGCGCTGGTAGTCTTAACTTCTCTGTTCGGAATGGGAAGAGGTGTTACCCTACCGCAATCATCACCAGGGTTTTGTCCCCAAATGCAATATTTGGATTTCAAAAAACTTTTCAAACACTAACAACTAACTTTGTTAGAACTTTTCCAGCCCCGGAAGCGGAATATAACATAAACCGCCCTAACCGAAAACTATTAAAGCTCTCTAAAAACCAAACAGAAAGTCAGATAATCACAAAAATTCAACAACAATCCGAAAGTTTCCGCAGAATAAATCCTGCGAAAAAATGTACTAAAGATTCACAAATAATTAGTACCGCTTGGCTGAACACATTGCTGTGCTTACACCTACGGCCTATCAACCTGGTAGTCTCCCAGGAATTGTGTCCGCTTAAAGCGGAACGGCTCTAATCTTGAGGTTTGCTTCGTGCTTAGATGCTTTCAGCACTTATCAAGTCAGGACGTAGCTACCCAGCAATGCCCTTGGTAGAACAACTGGTACACTAGAGGTTCTGTCATTCCGGTCCTCTCGTACTAGGAATGAGTCCTCTCAAAGCCAAACGCTCGTTGTGGAAAGAGACCGAACTGTCTCACGACGTTCTTAACCCATCTAACGCGCCACTTTAACCGGCGAACAGCCGGACCCTTGGAACCTGCTCCAGCTCCAGGATGTGACGAGACGACATCGCATGTAAATCAACTATCTCTAGTTGCACTGACTATATCTTCTTCCTCTTGTCTCACTTCTAAAAGTGAGAGTAGGAGTCGGCGTTTAATAAGAGTTTTTATCCCAATTTGTTGGGTACCTCCTATTTCTCCAATGACCAATACTGAGTTATATAATGGCCATTTTTTATGGATCAGTCGATACGGGGTCTTCTAATAAAATTAGAAAACTTCCCACGGTATTCTCCTTTGTTTCAAAAAGTCCGAAGACTGAATGAAATCAATTAGAAGTTCACCGTTATTAGCCGAATTTTTGGTACGAAATTACTTTCGTAGCACCCTTGATGTATGTCTAAGGTGCCAAACCTTGCCGCCGCTATGGACGCTCGGGCAAGATCAGCCTGTTATCCCCGGGGTAACTTTTATCCGTTAAGTTCCGGGCCTACCACTAGGCACACGGAAGATCACTAAGCCCTACTTTCGTATCTGCTCGACTTGTAGGTCTCGCAGTCAAGCTCTCATATACCTTTACGCTTACAGCGCCATTTCCATCGGCGCTAAGAGAACCTTTGGGCTCCTGCGTTATCCTTTAGCAGGAATCCGCCCCAGATAAACTGCCCGCCAGGCATTGTCCCCTCTGCAGGTAATGCAGAGTAGTTAGGCTCTCAGAGCCAAAAGAGAGGTGTTTCATTGACGATACATACAAGTATGGATCTCCCTCCTACACTACACATTTAACACCGATTACCAATACCAAGCTACAGTAAAGCTCCACGGGGTCTTTTTGTCCAACAACGAGTAACCGGCATCTTCACCGGTAGTTCAATTTCACCGAGCTCGTGATTAAGAGAGTGCTCAAGTCGTTATGCCTTTCGTGCGGGTCGGAACTTACCCGACAAGGGATTACGCTTGTAATCTTCACTCGCATTTCTGCGAATTCTGGACGGTCCTTCCCTGAGAACCAATCCCTGCATGTCGCCATGCAGACGCCACTATCTCTTCTTCTGATCCAGCAGAAGCCCGACGTATAGTGAGTGGGGATTCTAAGAATTTGGGTCGCACTTTCCGATTCATCCTCATAGCCAGAGCGGCAATTTTGAATAAACCGGATACTTTGAGATGCTCTCTGTTTTTGATCATTGCCATCACCTGGCAGAATATTGCAAAATCCTTCTTCTTATCAGACCTTAGTGAGGTTTGAGTAAAAAATGGGATTATTACATTTTGCAGATCTCGGATTGATCTAACGCAATATCTGTAAAGATCTTCATTGTGGTTATTATGTCTTCTGTTGAGATAAACATTTCCACAACCGAAAAAATCTTTGAACAAATATAAAGCATCCTTGCTTCGTGCTCCCTGAGTTATTATAAATTCAGGAAACACTTGCCAGCCGTTTTTGCTTGTGGAGTTTTTTAAGATGCTAACTGTGAAAGCACCTTCTCCATCTGTAAAACCAACTAGCCACCCTTCAATTCTTAGTCTTTCCTGCTGATTGTCCGCACTTGATACATTTTCACTTTGCACACCCGGATACTATCCGAATATGTTGAGTAGTCCAAGATACTTTCCTCTATTTTAATTAGAGCCACCATGTCTTTATTGCATAAAGCATGGACGGAGTTTCCAGCATATAGTCAGGTTGCGTTTGGGCATATCCAAACGGGGTAGATCGAGCTACCCACTATGGCGGCGCGTAAATTCACCATAGAACAGTTATAGTTACTGCTGCCGTTCACCCGGGCTTAAACCAAAAGCTCATTCCAACCGAAGTTGGAAATCACCCCCGATCTTGACCTACGGGCACTGGGCAGGCATCGGCCCCTATACATCCCATTACTGGTTTAGCAGAGACCTATGTTTTTGTTAAACAGTCGCTTGAGCCATTTTTGTGCCCCCTACCGACTCCCTGCTTACGCAGGTTCGTGGCAGGGCATCCTTTTCCCTAAGTTACGGATGTAATTTGCCTAGTTCCTCAACCACGATTCGCTCGTTCGCCTTAGTATCCTCTACTCATCTACCTGTGTCGGTTTACGGTACGAATATTGTAAGATCTCCCTAGAGAATTTTCCTGGAAGCTTGCGTGACACCAAATTATCCGCCTTGCGGCAGACTTTCCCTAAGCTCGACGTAGCGCCCGTGCGGATTTGCCTACACAGACTGCCTTGCTTTTGGGACTCAAATCCTTAATGAGCTTGGTCCATCATGCTCCGTCCTCCCATCGGTAATAACGATCTTACAAAAGTGCAGGAATATTAACCTGCTATCCATCGGGTACGCCTTTCGGCCTCCCCTTAGGGTCGACTAACCCTCCGATGACTGGCATTGCGGAGGAACCCTTAGATTTTCGGCGGGGTGGGTTTTCACCACCCTTACGTTACTCATGCCAACATTCTCACTTGATGCCGCTCCAGCGCCCCTCACGGGTACACCTTCACTGCTGCATCAAAGCTCCCCTACCACTTGCTGAATAAACAGCAAATCCATAGCTTCGGTATTATGCTTGAGCCCCGTTAAATCGTCGGCGCAAAATCGTTCAACTAGTGAGCTGTTACGCTATCTTTAAAGGGTGGCTGCTTCTAAGCCAACCTCCTAGCTGTCTTAACGATCTCACTTCCTTGCCCACTAAGCATAATTTAGGGACCTTAGCTGATGGTCCGGGTTGTTTCCCTTTCGTGCCACGAGATTTCCCCGCAGCACTGACTCCTTGGAACACTTTGCGCATTCGGAGTTTGGTAGGGGTGGGTACACTTGCGCGCCCCATCCCCTTTCAGTATCTCTACCTCGCAAAGTTATATAACAAGGGCTTAGTCGGTAAACCGACGTAGACCTTGTAATCAAGGGCTATACCTAAATATATTTCGGGGAGAACCAGCTATTGCCAAGTTCGATTAGCGTTTCACCCCTAACCACAGCTCATCCGAGCATTTTTCCTCATACAACGGTTCGGACCTTCACCCTGATTTCGCAGGGTTTCATCCTGGCCATGGTTAGCTCACCTGGCTTCGGGTCTAATAAAATGGACTGGTCGCCCTATTAAGACTCGGTTTCCCTACGCCTCCGCCGCTGTTACGGCTTAAGCTTGCCCAATCTATTAACTCGTTGGCTCATTCTTCAATAGGCACGGCATTACCCTTACGGGCTTTGCCAGCTTGTCTGCATACGGTTTCAGTATCTATTTCACTCCCCTAACAGGGGTTCTTTTCACCTTTCCCTCACGGTACTATGCGCTATCGGTGTATTCGCGTATTTAGCCTTACGACGTGGACGTCGTTTGTTCACACAGGGTTACACGTGTCCCGTGCTACTCAAGATCAACCCAAGAGTTTTTTTCGTTTCAAATACGGGGCTGTTACCCTCTATGGCGCTTCTTTCCAGAAGGCTTCTTCTACGAAAAAAATTTAGTTAACTCTTCTATGATCAAACATTAGGATTGTCTATACCCCCAATATTAATATGGGTTTGGGCTGTTCCCCGTTCGCTCGCCGCTACTAGGAGAATACCTGATTTGGTTTCTTTTCCTCCGGCTACTAAGTTGTTTCAGTTCGCCGAGTTCCCTCTAAATTACCTATGGCCGCTTGCGCAGTTTTCAGTAATTAGTAACCTCGCCTTATAAGCGGGTTGGGTTTCCCCATTCGGAAGTCCCCGAGTAATAACGTTTCGTAGCAACTCCTCGAGGCTTATGGCAGCTTAGCACCTCCTTCATCGGCGCGAATACCCAAGGCATCCACCATATGCATTAGTATCTTTACTTACATTTGGATACAGTAAACTGTTTCCGGCGAAACCATTGGTTTACACCAACGGTTTCCGATCGAATCGTAAAATTGAATCTTTGTTGATAAAAGACTTTCTGTTCAGTTTTCAAAGAGCTTTTTCAAAAAAATACTTTCTTGCCCTTCCACCAATTTTTCTTGGTGGACCGTAGCGGGATCGAACCGCTGACCTCTACATTGCAAATGTAGCGCTCTGCCAACTGAGCTAACGGCCCTGAAGGGATTGAAAGCTTTATCAGTTTATCCGAAGACAAACGTGTTTTCAATACGCTTCAGAGACGGCACACCTTTAATGCATAGAACATGCATATTAATAATAAAGTTTGGAAATTCAGAGCTTACTAACTTCCGTCAAGCGGAAGGAAGGTAAATTCCTTAAGGTAAGGACATTTTTAACACTAATTAGAAGGGGTGTCAATGATTTCGAAGAGCGCGGCGGCAAGCTTTGTGGGGTCGTGGCGGATGAGGCTTCTTTTGACCTTGTCCGATGCCGAAACCACAACTTTTGCGTTTGATAATAAGTCCTGTCTTATAACTTTAGCTCCTTTATATTTATCCGAAGTATCATCCTCAACCCAAATTGTCCCGTCAATTGTGTAATAATAATCCAGTAATTCCTGTGAGGGACGGTTGGAGTTTATCAAAACATAATTAACATAATTTCCGCCCAGGTATTTGTTAATTTCGTCGACGTGCTTCGAAACAGGAAAGCCATCCGTCTGCCCCGGATGGGACATGAGGTTACTGACGTAAATCATTTTCGCATTTGTGAACTTCATCACTTCCTGCATTCCCGTCACGAGAAGATTCGGAACTATGCTTGTATAAATGTCGCCGGGACCGAGAACTATGTAGTCTGCCCTTTCCAGAATTCTCTTCGCTTCCAAGTTCATAAGTGCGGGGGGAGACAAATATACTTCTGTTATCGCTGCATGGTTTTTTTGAACTGATTCAATAGCGTGCTCACCTTCTATTACAGAGCCGTCTGAGTATTTTGCACACAACGAAGACTTAGAAAAAGTGATGGGGTAAACATTACCGCTGGTTTGTAATATTTCTGCCGCGAGGTTTATTGCTTCCTGATTTGAACCCGTGATTTTTTCGAGAGCGGATATAAATATGTTTCCGAAATTATGTCCCTGAAGATCTCCTGAATCAAACCTGTAGGTGAAAAGTTTTCGCCAAATGTCGCGGGATTCTGACAGCGCAACCAAAGCCTGCCTTACATCTCCCGGCGGTAGAACGCCAAGCTGGTCTTTTAAACGGCCGGTCGAGCCTCCTGAATCCATCATAGTAACAACGGCATTAAGGTTAAGGGAATATTCTCTCAAACCGGAAAGGGCGACAAAAGTGCCGGTGCCCCCTCCAACTACTACCACAAGAGCTTGCTCTTTTACCATAAGTGATATACATCATACTAGGGATGGGTTGGGGTGGCAAAATTGAGAGGTACGGGCGTAGACTCAGCGTTGGTGCTATGCTAGAATTTGCACAGTTTTATGCGGGTGATTAGCTCAGTCGGCTAGAGCGCTTCTCTGATAAGGAAGAGGTCCCAGGTTCGATCCCTGGATCACCCACCATTAGTTTTGGCGGATTGCACTTTAGGTGCAAGCCGGCAAAAGTACTGTGAGACTGGGAGCGAACCAAGCGAAGCGTCGTTCGATCCCAACAATTCCGCGAGCGAAGCGAGTGGAATTGCTTTGAGGTAAATCAATTCTGCGAGCGAAGCGAGTGGAATTGCTTTGAGGTAAATCAATTCTGCGAGCAGAGCGAGTGGAATTGCTTTGCGAAGCAAATGATCACCCATCAAAAAAATCTCCTTCACAAAACTTGTAGGTTTCGTAAAGGAGAAGCTTGGTTAGGCAGGACCGTAATGTAACAACGCAATCAATCGACCATCCGTTTTATGTATTGACATTGGTGCGAACCAATGTTTTCCAATAGGCAGCAGCAGCTGATGTTGAGCGTTTTTGGCGGCTTTTCTTACTGCCTCACTTCCTGCAGCTGTCTCCAGCGCTAAAACAATGGCTTTTTCATAGGGGGCGGTCAGGCTGTTTTGGTTCAGTTGAGGGTGCGCTAAGTACACCTCATTAACCAAAATAGCCTTACATTTGGTTCCGCCCGGCAAAATTACATCCACAATATCGTAGTGTTTATCCATCCCAATCTCCTTTCGCATTGATTTCGCCGATTTAGGCAGATAGAGCACCCAGTTTACTGAAATACTCTATCTTAGGAACCCACAAAAATCACTCAACTTTTCCATCTTGCTTCAAACTTTGAAGGGTTTTCCTAACATCTTGCGTTGTTTTATCAATTCCTTGAGTTTTTAATCTTTTCTGAATTTCTTCAACGCTGACACCGTTCAATCCACACGATAGAACGATTTGATAAACAGTAGTTTCCAATGACGTTAGTTCAGGCTCCACGGTCTCTCTCCTTAAACGATTTTGCAGTGATTATACACTATGTTTTTGAGGTGCTACAGTCAGTTCCAACGTAGTCCCCCAAATGCCCCACCGTCAAGTTGATTATTTGAGTAGATTTAGCACGTCTTCTTTGCTTTTTGGTTTCCCCTCAGACCCCAACAACCATAGTGCTTTATCAAAGACCAACCAACTATTATTTGTGTCAACACACGCCTTATTCCATAAATTTTTAACCAAGTTTATGTTTTTTTGAGTCATCTGGTCTGAGTCAATATAACCTAGCAAATACGCTATTCTCACATCGTGTACATCAACAGGAGGCAGTATGGTATCAATATCTGAAAAAGAATAATCAAATGTATTTATCATTGTTCTAACAAAGAAATTACCTATTTTTGGACCAAATCCCCGAAATTCTTTTAATCTTTTTATAATATTCTGACAGAATGGAGTATTTTCAAAGATTTTTCTAGGGTCACCCTCATATCTATTCAGTAAAATCTCGGTATTGTGCACATATCTTCTTACTGCTTCATTGATGTATCTAGGACGGAGATATTCCTCCAATGTTCTGGTCAGTACTTTCTCTGGTAAATTACCGATGAAATTTGGAGTAAAAAATAGGTTATTTTGCAAATAAAGCCTATTTGCACCTTTGTATAGAATTTGGGATTTCATCGCGTAGTCTAGTTGTAAAACGTAAAAAATAAAAAGCGATTTGTTTAAGTCACCCAAATCATCAGGTATTAATTCTTCTGCATTAATCTTTTTGTTAAAGATGCCTGCATTGTTGTTGTATTGGTTAATAACGCAAGTAACAAATTCTTGGGGTGTCATTAACCCATTTTAGCACTAAGAACTATGGAGTTAGTTCCAGCATAGTCCAGAATGACTCACCATAAAATTTCCGATCTAAAATTTAGACCAACAAAAAACACTCCCCGCGGAGTGTTTTTTACCGATTTGCTTTCAAGTGCTTAAAGGCAAGAAGAACAACCTTTACCTTGGAAGTTTAGGCTCTCTTCCAAACCCGCTCTTACTACATAAGGCGTATGTAGCATTTGTAACTCAACGTTTTAGAGCTAATCCAACGTTGAGTGCGTCTTATTTTTCAATGGTCTTTCTTAACAGCTAGTGCTAAGTCAAGTTTCCACCGATCAAAGATGCGTGTTCCTCCAAACGATCCGAACACCGTGCTAGGCACTTTGTCCTTTGGATCGTAGAGAAAGAAACATAAGTTTCTCCCTTAGAAAGGAGGTGATCCAGCCGCAGATTCCCCTACGGCTACCTTGTTACGACTTCACCCTCATCACTGATTCCACCGTGAGCCCACTAATGTGAGACTTCGGGTGGCCCCAGCTTTGCTGGCGTGACGGGCAGTGTGTGCAAGACCCGAGAACGTATTCACCGTGGTATAGCTGACCCACGATTACTAGCGATTCCGGCTTCATGGAGTCGAATTGCAGACTCCAATCCGAACTGGGACCGGTTTTTTGGGATTAGCTCAGCCTCGCGGCTTTGCGACCCTTTATGCCGGCCATTGTAGCATGCTTCTAGCCCAAGGCGTAAGGGCAATACCGACTTGACGTCATCCCCACCTTCCTCCGCGTTGCCGCGGCAGTTCCGCTAGAGTGATACAACTAGCAGTAGGGGTTGCGCTCGTTAACCCACTTAAGGGTACGCCTCACGGTACGAGCTGACGACAGCCATGCAACACCTGTGTAAGCTCCGGGTTGGATACCGGTCGTTCGCCTTTCGGTCCACTACTTCATACATGTCAAGCCTTGGTAAGGTTCTTGGGTTATCAGCCAATTGAAGAGCATGCTCCACCGCTTGTGCGGGTCCCCGCCAATTCCTTTGAGTTTTAATCTTGCGACCGTACTCCCCAGGCGGCCTGCTTAACGCGTTAGCTTCGACACCAAAAAAATCTGGCATCTAGCAGGCATGGTTTACAGCGTGGACTACACGGGTATCTAATCCGTTTCGCTCCCCACGCTTTCGTCTCTCAGCGTCAGGACAACCCCAGGTAGCTGGCTTCCCCCTTGGTGTTCCGTATGATATCAACGCATTTTACTGCTACACCATACGTTCCGCTACCCCCTAGTCGCCTCCTAGCCAAACAGTATTGACAGCCTTTCCTCGGTTGAGCCGAGGTATTTGACCACCAACTTATCTAGCCGCCTACAGAACTCTTTACGCCCAGTAAGACCGGGTAATGCTTGCACCCTACGTGTGACCGCTGCTGCTGGCACGTAGTTAGCCGGTGCTTATAACGAGGTTTACAACCCGAGGGCCGTCATCCCTCACGCGGTGTCGCTCCATCAGACTTTCGTCCATTGTGGAAGATTCCCGATTGCTGCCTCCCGTAGGAGTAAGGCCCGTGTCTCAGTGCCCTTCTGGCTGGTCATGCGCTAACACCAGCTACCCGTCAAAGGCTTGGTGGGCTTTTACCTCACCAACTACCTGATAGGCCGCAGGCTCATCCCCAAGCGCATTGCTGCTTTGAAGTTTCCTTCACATAAGGAATTACTCCCTCTTTCGAGGGGCTATGCCTTACTTAGGGGTAGATTCCCACGTGTTACTCAGCCGTTCGCCACTACTTTGCATTGCTGCAGAATCGTTCGACTTGCATACCTTAGGCACACCGCTAGCATTCACCCTGAACCAGGATCAAATTCTTAGTTAAAAAAAGGAATTTTGCGTTCTTCTTGCCTTAAAGTTCTTGAAAGCTCTTCG
>Ga0209520_10000314_pt1 | contig 27032 bp, 34 predicted proteins | sample Rifsed16ft1_FD_184009 | JGI IMG/M metagenome (GOLD analysis project Ga0209520, IMG submission 184009) | Soil microbial communities from Rifle, Colorado, USA - sediment 16ft 1 (version 2) | ecosystem: Environmental > Terrestrial > Deep subsurface > Rock core/Sediment | place: Rifle, Colorado...
GGGAAAGCTTGAAGAAAAAAGGCAGGAACTAAAAAAACTCCGATGGCTGGGGTGGCTCAATATTCAAGTATCACGGCGGCTCAAAATTAGATTGTCAAAAACAATGGACGCAATGCCCGACCAGACAACCCCGGGAATTGGTTTACTGTCATCTCTCCCGTAAGCTGGGGGCGCAAGGTGAGTAGCTTATCATCGGGGCCGGGTAGCGGGTATGGATCAGGAGTAGGGATTGGTTATGCTTTTTACTATGCAAAAAGTAACAACGGTGATCATTACGTACGATTATCAAGCAGTGTCGAGAATCCTTTTAAAAAAGAATTTCGTGAAATATTTAAGAATGATATTTCCATGGCTGTAACCTCGCAAAATACTCCTATTCCAAAAGGTTGTCGTGTATGGCCTAACACTATGTTTTACAATTTTATATTTCATGGTACTGCACTAATTGAGTGTCAACCAGTTTTGCTAGGAGATAATACTTGGAATGATGTTTTACAATATTATTTAATTCTTAACAAGAGATACAATAACATTGTAGCACAACTTATAAGAAAATATCATTAGAAAGGAGCTTTTTCTGCTGAACTAGATTTTGACCATTGATGCTCGCCGCGAGTAAATATTTAGCTTCCGCAGCTTAACCGGAGCGTTATATAGTGGGACCATAGTACATTAAAGGGCCGACAGGACCTTCGGGTTCGTTCCCCGAAGGTCGAACCCATCAACTTGTTTCACTGAATATCTATGCTTATTCCTGCGCAATCTGGCCAGGGGGGAGAAGATACCGCCCATCCGTAGTGCAGGGGGATGTTGTGAGTAAAGGGTTTGACATTGTCGTGCAATCATGCATTATGAATGCATGATTACGGCATACGTATATCCGGAGACGTCGTGACGTACATCGAGCGGTCCCTGGGGAAGGTGATCCGAAAGGCCGCCGGAGAGTTCCCCGCGGTTGTCCTCACCGGTCCGAGGCAGTCGGGAAAGACGACGCTCCTGCGGCACCTGTTCCGGGAGACCCACCGGTACGTCTCCCTGGAGCCGCCGGACGTGCGCGCCGCGGCCACGGAAGACCCGCGGTCATTCCTCGAACTGAATAGCCCTCCCGTGATCTTTGACGAGGTTCAGTACGTCCCTGGCCTGTTGCCGTACATCAAGGAGCGGATCGACGCGCGCAGGGGCAAGGCCGGTCAGTACCTGTTGACCGGGTCCCAGAACCTACTACTGACGGAGAAAGTCACCGAATCGCTTGTGGGTAGGACCGCCATGCTGCGCCTGCTTCCGTTGTCGTACAAGGAGATATCGAAGACCCCGCAGGCCGCCTTCCCCTGGGAGCGGGGAGCTTCGCCGAAGCGGCACAGGCACGCCTTCGGTCCCCTTTGGGAGAGCTTCCTCCGGGGCGGGTATCCGGAACTTTCCGCCCATCCGAAGCGGGACGCGGGTCTTTGGCATTCGAGTTATGTCCAGACCTACCTGGAACGGGACGTTCGCGGTCTCCGACAGATCGGAGACCTCACGCAGTTCCAGGCGTTCCTTCGCGCGTTGGCGGCGCGAAGCGCCCAACTGTTCAACGTGACGGATCTAGCCCGCGATCTCGGCCTCGCGGTGAACACGGTGAAGGCGTGGATCTCGGTCCTGGAGGCGACCTACCAGGTCATCATCCTCCGTCCGTATTTCCGGAACGTTGGGAAGCGGCTGGTCAAGACGCCCAAGGTGTATTTCGGCGACGTGGGCACCCTGTGCTACCTGGCGGGGTTGAAGGACGCGAAGCACGCCATGTCCGGCCCGATGGGCGGTGCTATCTTCGAGACGGCCGTCGTGGGGGAAATGGCAAGACGCCTGTCCGGGAGGGGAGAGCAGCCTCAACTGTATTTCTGGAGGACATCCGCCGGGGTCGAGGTCGACCTGGTAATAGAAACAGCGGGGAAATTGATTCCCATCGAAGTGAAATCGTCGGCGACACCGGATCGCTCGATGGCGAAGAACATCGAGTCGTTTCGGAAGGACCTCGGCGGCAGTGCGGAGAAGGGATACGTTGTCCACCCGGGCGATGTGACGCTTCCCCTCGGGCCGGACGCTGTCGCCTTGCCGTTCACGGATCTTTGATCCTTGCGCGCGTCCCCAGTGAAATATTTACTATTTGGCGGAAGTGACCGTCTCACCGTTGCTTAGGATTGGAAACCCCGCTGCTTAAAAATGCGGCTCACAACAGGTTTGGCACACGAAAAAGAATCCGAATGATACCTTCGGATGTGTCTGTTAGGCGACTTTCAATTTACGCTTTGATGAGCCGACAACCAATTTAATGTGAACTCCAACGCGTGCGAGCATATCGACCAGGGTGTCAATGCTGAAGAGGTGGATCTTCCCTTTGTAAAGGTCGCTGACCCGAGGTTGAGTGACTCCCAGTAGTTTTGCGGCCTCGGCTTGTTTCATCCCCTTCGCGTCTATCGTTTTGCGGAGGTGGATCATCAAGGTCGAACGGATCTTCAGGTATTCGGCTTCCTCGGAGGGGAAACCAAGATCCTGGAATACGTTTCCACTCGAACGTGTGATCTTCTCCTTCATTAGGCACCTTCCTTTATCCCTGGTCTCGTTGACTGCCGTGTTCCCCAACCGGACGTCGTCGAGCGACGATCCGACCCATAAGATGGATTTTTCAGACACGAGGGAAGTATACAAATATTTATATATTGTGCCAATGCCGCCTGGCAGATGGGCGACAGGACTGTCGGGCAACCCAACCCGAAGGTCCCAGGTTCAAATCCTGGCCCCGCTACCATATCAAATAAAGGGGTTACGGCCCAACGCCGTGGCCCCTTTTCTTTTATCCCGTTACAGGTTCAGTTTTTCCGCAATTCCGGTCGCGGCTCGAAAATTATATCGCCTGCCTTGCTTCCCCCTGCTCAAATATCCTCGCTCGACAAGATCGAATAAGTCCGCTCTCGCGGTGGCCCGGACGACGTTGTGGGAGTTCTTGTGGGATTCGATGGTATATGCCGCGTTCGGATGTTTCAGGGCGTGCTGGAGAAGGGACAGTTGTCGATAATTCAGGTCGGGGATGTTTCGTAACAGAGTGGTAGCCTTCCGCATCTCTTTCTGCTTGCGGGCCAGATAGTGATGCAACTCCTCCAACGCCAAATGGATCGCCTTCAGATGGTAAACAAGGAAATAGGTGGCGTCGCGGTCATCGTGCTCGGCGTATAAATACGCCCTTCCGTATTGCCTGACCGATTTCAATATGATTCTCGAAACGCTGAGGTACTCGAACAGCCAGTAGTTATGCGCCAGCATGTACCAGTAAAAGACCGCCCTGGCGGTTCTTCCGTTGCCATCGACATACGGATGTTCATAGGCAAACCAGAAATGGAGCAGGATGGCCCGAATCACCGGATGAACGAAGGGTTCGGTGCCCTTGTCGTTGGCAAACGCCAGGAACTTTTCCATCCGTTGGGGAAGTTCCCCGGCAGGTGGTGGCACATGCAATATTTGTCCGTCGCTTTCGTCCACCACGATGATCGAATCCTTCCCGGTGCGGAATCGACCTGCCGCGGAGGGATCGTCCAATGTTCCTTCCGTCAACGATCCGTGGAATGCATGGAGGATATCGATCGAGAGAGGTTGGCCAAGGAATGACTTGATCTTCCGGATGGTGTGATAGTTGTTCAGGATCATCTTTTCCGCTTTGTTCGTGGGTGGCCGTCCTTCGCGCAACATTTCCTTGGCGACCTTTCGTGTGGTAGCCGCCCCTTCGATCTGGCTGGAGGCGATCGCCTCTTCCATCAGGGAACTGATCAGGTACCGCTCTCTGGCCTCGGAGGAGAGTTCCGGGTTGTCCACGAGGATGCTCCCGCCGGCGTTCTGGTCGATGAAGTGCAGTTCCTTGAGCACCGGGTCGGGGAGCCAGAATCCGAACGGCCTTCCTTGGGTATCAAGCAGCGGAAGCGATTTAATGTTCGGCGTGCGGGACAATTTGATCAGGCACCAGAGTTCCTCCGGGGATATCGACGGGGGAACGTTCAGGTACTTGGCCTTTTCCCAATGCAGATAATCGAGATTGGCCTTTTCGACGCATTCCCGCGCTTCCCGGGAGGTCAGCAGGGAAAGCAGTTTTTCAGGATTTCGTGCGAGGACATAGCGCCAGTCGGGTGCGGGTTCGGGAAGTTTCACGTTTCACCTCAACGGGTTCCAGTGGAAGATGGCGCGGATCTCTATATGTCAACGAAATATCAATACGTGTCAAATTGACGTTTAACTGGATTCATGATCATTGAAATGTCAATTTGTGTCAAGTTGATATTTGGTGGTTGTGGGAGGGGAACGGCTATTTGCGTTTTAGTTTTGAGGGCTTTCCATTTGCGAGCTTGGGGAAGTGGGTTTCATTTTGGAGGATTCCGAGTTCCTCTTATCCCCCGTCCATCGAATCCACACAGACGTTGGCGAAGGGATGCCGTCGTATCTACCACAGGTCGCCGGGTCACAGGATGGCTTCCAGGTACGGGCGCATGATTTTTTCCACCCTGCAAACACGAGCACATTGAAGGAGTTTGTCTACGTTGAACGATTTTCGTCGACGATATGTCTTGAGAGCTTACAGGGCGACCTCGAGCCCGATCTTGTTGCGGTGCTTGAAGCAGTCGGCGACTGTTTTTTCCGGGCTGTAGATGCGGAGAGGGACACCACCCACCTTGTGGATCTGTACTCCTTCCGTAAAAGCATCGCCCGAGAACCAGAAGAGGCGGACCGGAGGATACGGGAGACGGGGCGGTTCCGAACCTTGCTTGACCGCCACGTAAACCTCATGGGGCACCTGCGTCGTCAGTTCATGGAACGCCAGCGCCGAGATGAGGCAGATCACGCCGTTCCGGATCTTGAGAGCGACCGTGACGAGATCGGGATTCCCGAGGGGAGGCAGTTCGGCAAGGCGAAAAAGACCGCGGCTGATCTGCTCGACGATGCCCGAATTCCGCATGGCGTAGAGGGTTCGCGGATGTACGCCAAGGCGGAGCGCCTCCGCTGTGCGCAGCGTTCCGCCGTGGTCTCGAAAGAGCCCGCGGGCATTCCCGATGGATTTTTGTTCTCCGATCGCCATGAGGTTCTCCCGGACAGTATTACCAGTAAAATGCAATAACTATAGGTAAAACTATCCAATTCCTTCCCGGTCGTCAAGTCCGGATTTATTCCAATTGGCACGTGTCCCGCCGTACATTGACGATCCTCCTTGTATGTGCTACATGTACACCTGAAGTGGCACAATGGAATCAAGCATCCTTGGGGCAACGAAACAGGAGGGGGGGAAAATGAAGAATCTGACCATACGGGAAGCGCGGCAGTCGCTCACTCACCTGGACCGGTTGCTGGAAGCCGAAGGGGAATTGACGATCACGCGCCGTGGCAAGCCGGTGGCACACGTCACGTCGGTCGGTCGCAAGAGGGAAATGCCCTCCCGCAAGTCGTTGCGTGAGAGCATGCCCCGGATGAAGCAGGGGAGCGAACGTCTTGTCCGGGAGGACCGGGATGCCCGGTAGGGAAGTCGTTTACCTCGACACCAGCGCTTTGGCCAAGTGGTACCTGAACGAATCTTTTTCCGAGGATGTCGAACGGTACCTTATGGGACACGGTCCGGTCGCGATCAGCGACCTGACGGTGGCCGAGATGCGAAGTCTCCTTGCCCGCCGCAGGAGAGGGAAACATGTCGATCCCAAGATGGAGAACCGGGTTTTCTCCACGTTCGAGGACGATATCCGCCGCGGCTTCCTGATCCGTCACCCCATGCCGGCGACCACCGCCGCTGGAGCCGTAAACCTCATTTCGACTCTTCCGGATGTTCCGTTGCGGACACTGGATGCGATGCATCTGGTCATCGCCCGGGAGGTCGATGCCTCGATCCTTGCAACCGCCGACCGCATCATGGCAGCCGGCGCGCATGAAATGGGTATTTCGGTGGTCCGTTTCTTCAGGTAGGTAAACAACTTTCCCGGAGTCAACCGGCGGGCGTAGATGTCGGGACGATTACTTGAGATCCAGAAGGAACTCCCCGCACGGCACGACCCGGATTCCGTCCACGAGGAGCCGTTCCTTCCCCCGGTAGAGCAACAGCCTCTCCGCTTGCGGGTAATCCTCCCCAAAAGTTTTCAACCCACGAAGATCCGCCGAATGGACGGTAGCCGCGTTCTTCACCTCGATCGCACGGAAGAGATTCTTCCCGTAGAGGACGAAATCGACTTCATTGCCGGAGCGGGTCCGCCAGTAATTCAGGGCGACGTCAGGCCTCTGGTGATCGATCCAGGCCAGAAGGTGCTGCGCCACCAGACCTTCCAGGCTCGCTCCGCCGATTTCCTCCGGACGGTCGAGCGGACCTTTGGGGCGCAACGCGTTGTAGAGCCCCGTGTCGAAAAAATAGAATTTCGGATGAGAAACGGTCGCTCGCTTCGCCTTGCGGGTGAACACCGGTACCCGGAACGTCAGCAGCAGGTCTTCGAGGATCGAAAGATACCCCTCGACCGTTTTTCTCTCGACGCCGCACTCGCGCGAGATGTTGGAAACGGTCAGCTGGGAACCGTGCGAGAAACTGGCCGCTTCGAGGAAACGGGTGAAGTTCCCGATATTCCGGGTCAGCCCCTCGGCCTGGATCTCTTCCCTGAGGTAAAGGTCGACGTAGGAATGGAGAGTCGCTTCCGGGTCAGGGCTCCCGACGACGACCGGTATCATCCCGTGGCGCAAGGCGCCCGGAAGGGAGAACGCCTTCCCCAACTCCCCGGCGACGAAAGGGTGCATCCGCTTGAGAAGGGCGCGCCCCGCCAGCATGTCGGCGCCGTCCCGTTTGAGCTTTCGCGGGCTGGACCCCGTCAGGACGAAGCGTCGCCTCCGGTCCTCCTCCATCAGGGAATGGACGACGTCGAGAAGCTGGGGGACTTTCTGGATCTCGTCCAGGACGATTATCGGGGTGCCGGGATTGCCGTGGACCATCTCCCTGAGCCGTTCGGGATGCGCGAGGAGCGAGCGAAAGACGTCCGGCTGGAGCAGGTCGATGTAGAGCGCGTCCGGGAAGTTCGCCCGGACGAAGGTGGATTTCCCCGTACCCCGCGGCCCGAGGAGGAAGAAACTTTGAGGTTCGACCCGGAAAAATCGAGTGATCGTTTCCATTTAGAGCCCCAATATGGAAGTATCGGTTCCAAATTGTAAAATGGCTCGTCAGTGAAGTCAAGTCCGTGCTCGGTTCCGTATTGGTCCCGGGGACGGCCGTTTGCGGATCTCTACGGTCGACCATCGGGGCTTCCGCCCGAAGGTCCCAGGTTCAAATCCTGGCCCCGCTACCAAAACAATCAAGGGGTTGCGGGAAACCGTAGCCCCTTTTTTTGGTTTGCACCAAGCATCATCCCTCCTGATCCCATCCGTGACCGGATTCCGAACCAGGGCCCTCCATAGAAGTGTCAGAATCCGATACGTTGACGACGGTTCTTGGGCGGTTCCATCAGGGCGCGAATCGCATCGAACACGACGCGGAACTTCGCGTCGTACGTCCTTTCGAGTGTGTTCAAGCGTTGCGCCAGATCCCGATGGGATTGCCACACCCTGCTCGGTGAATACATAAGGCAGCTTTCGCCGGCCGCCTCTCCTTCCGGGTTTTGATATCGCGATTTGCGATATCAAAGCGGTGTACTCTTCCGCGGACAGCCGGAACATGAAATCCACGGGAAAACGGATGGAATTCCGTTTGACGGCCTCGTTCAACCGAGAGGTAGGCACACCGTAAAGTTCCGCGAGGTCGGCATCAAGCATGACGCGGTGGCACCGGACGGTGAGGATCCGCCGGGATATGCTTTCCGCCGGAAGGGGAGGTCTCGACGCCTCGAATTGTGGATCCAGTTCCTCGTTCATGAAGAAACGAGATTCATTTTCTGTGCCTGGCCCGCTACCATTACCAACTAAAGGGGTTACGGCCCAAAGCCATAGCCCCTTTCAATTCTTCCCCACAAACCGTATCATCGACCTCGTGAAGACACTTGAAGACATCAAGAGTACCCTTTCGCAGCACAGAAAGGATATATCGGAGAATTTCCGGGTCCGGGATATGGGTGTGTTCGGATCCTTCGTCCGGGGAGAGGCGAAGGAGGGCAGCGACGTCGACATCATCGTTACATTCAGTGCACCGATCGGCTTATTCAAGTTTATGTCCCTTGAAGAATACCTTGAAGGTTTGCTCGGTCTTAAGGTGGACCTTGTCTCCAAGGATGCATTGAAGCCCCGGATCGGCGCCAGAATTCTGAAGGAAGTCGTTTACGTATGACGGAACGGCAGTATCTCGACTATATCCAGGACATCATCGAGTCGGTGACCGATATCGAATCGTTCGTGTCGAACATGGACTTCGATGCCTTTTGCAGCGATAAGAAAACCATCAACGCGGTCATCCGAAGCCTTGAGGTCATCGGTGAGGTCTCGACCAAGATCCCATCGGAAATATCCGACCGATACCCGGCAATTCCGTGGAAGCAGATGCGTGGCATGCGGAATAAGTTGATCCACGAATATTTCGGTGTCGACAAGGCGATTCTGTGGCAAGTGGCAACGGATGAAATTCCTCCCCTGGGCGCGGTCTTCTCCGAGATGCTTCGGACCCTCGAATAGATAGTCGTCCCCTTCCGTCACGACAGCGATTGTCGCCCACCCGTCCTAATATCGGTCTGTTTCGCTCCGCCGATCTGTTCGCTTCTGCGTAAGCCGATGATGCGAAGGTCTGGATTGCGAAGGAACTTCGGGGTTCCTCCCCCCGTAGGTCGATTTCTCCATTCAACTTCTGAAGACGTGATCTGACTGCGTCGAACCTAGACAAACAACCCCCGGCGTCAGGCCGTTTCGTTGGTGTCCTCAGCAAGGACTTTCAGATAGGCGCTATACGCGTAGACACGGTCTCGCTGCCTGCCGGTGGTCTCGGCAAGAATTCCCGCCTTGCAAAGAGCGTCGATGGCCTTGCCGGCAGTCGGTTTGGTGGTCTTGAGCAGTTCCATCGCACGAGGCAACGTGACCACAGGGTGTTCCGGTAACAGGTCAAGCAACCGGATGGCCGTGACGGTCGTCGCCTTGTGATTCGCCACTGTGCGACGGTCCTTGCCGAGAAGGGCGAAGATACGCCTGGCGGCGCTGACGCCATCCTCGGCGGATTCGCAGACGCAACGCAGGAAGAATTCCGTCCAGCCTTCCCAGTCGCCCTGGTTGCGCACTTCAAGGAGTTGACGGTAGTACTCCGCCCGGTGCCGCTTGATGGCGAGGCTCAAGTACAAAAGCGGCGATGTAAGAATTCCCCAGTGTTCCAGGAGCAGCGCGATCAGCAGCCGCCCGATGCGGCCGTTCCCGTCCAGGAACGGGTGGATGGTCTCGAATTGAACATGGGCGACCCCCGCACGGACAAGCGGAGGAAGGGGATCCTCCCCGTGAATCCAACGTTCAAGGTCCGCCAATGCCTTCGGGACAACGTCGGCTGGCGGGGGAATGTACACCGCGTTTCCGGGGCGGGTCCCGCCGATCCAGTTCTGCGACGTGCGGACTGCGCCCGGATGCTTGTCGGCGCCCCTCGCGCCGTGCATCAGGCGCTTGTGGGCTCCGCAAAGGAGCCTCATGGAGAGCGGGAGCCCCTTGGGACTGGCGATTTCCGCACGCGCTGCGGCCAGCGCGTCCACGTAGTTGCAGACCTCCTCCACGTCGGACGGACGATCCGCCTTTTTCGTGGCCTCGTACGTCAAAACGTCCATCAGCGTGGCCCGGGTTCCCTCGATCTGCGACGAGATTACGGCTTCCTTCCGAACGAAGCCATAGAGGAACCAGTTTGCGCTGGGCGCCATCGTGCCGGCGACGGCGAGCTTTCCGATGGCGGAGAGCGCCTCGGCATGAAGACGGTCAAGGTTTCCCTCAACAACAAGCGGAGGGGCTTTCGGCGGAAGGGAGTGCGGTACAAAGGCGTTTATCTTCTCGCCGCAGACGACATCTGTCCGATAGGTGCCTGTGACGCGAGCCAAGCCTCGACAATCCTCCTTTACCAAGGTGCGACGTTAGTAAAGACATCTTATCCTGCGGTCGGCGCAAGTCAAGGAGTCTTTACCAGTATTCGCCCCCGAGGGAGGCAGGCTTGCCTCATCATCCCCCCCCCTTGATTCGACTTGGAAAGAATGGTAGCGTTTAGTTACCTTCGACGCTCAGTCGAATCTCACTCTTCGGAGGGGTGCCATGCAGACGGGAAAACAGATGGTGGTCAAGCTTTCCGATCAGTGGTCATTCGTGACGTAAAGAGCGAGGCGCAGGTATCGGACCGGTCCATGGCGGGCCAAGTCGAGCATTGGGTAAAGATCGGACAGGCGGTGGAAGCAATCCTCGGGAATGCAGAGGTCAAGGTTCTCAAGGAAAATCTCCCGTTCTTTCTCAAACAGGTCAGTACCCAAAGTGTCGAGTCAAAAATCGTCTCCACGGTGACGCAGATTATGATGTCCCCGGACCGCGAAGCGGTGAAAGCGAAGATCCTCGCCCCCGGCGTTCCGGTGTACGAAGCCGACCCGGCCCATCCAGGGAAGGTGATCCGGAGAATGCCTGACGGAACCAGGGCTTCCGGACGGGTCAAGGATGGGGTGTTCACCCCGTCTCCGGTTCATGCCGCTCGATGATCGTCCCGGACCTTCGCAAATATCTGACATCGGGATCGGACAAAAAACCCGTTCTGGTCGTATTGGCTGGGCCGAACGGTGCCGGCAAGACCATGTTTTTTGAACTGTTCATCGCGCCAAGCGGTTTGCCGTTTGTCAACGCCGATTTCCTCGCGGAGGAACTGGCCGAAAAAGGAAAACCGGTTGCCGGTTATGAGGCAGCTCAGCTCGCCGAACAAAAACGGCAGGAGTACGTTTCGGAAAAACGTTCTTTTTGCATGGAGACGGTTTTTTCAGACGCCGCGGGAAGCAAAAGAACGTTTTTCAGGGATGCCCAGGCAAAAGGATATGCCGTCCTGTTGGTTTTTATCGGATTGAACCACGTGGAAACATCCCGGGCGCGAGTCGCCCAGCGGGTATCCGTCGGCGGGCACAACGTTCCCGACCGGAAGATCGATGTCCGATTCCCCCGGACGTTCGACAACCTTCAGAAGGCAATCCATTTCGTAGATCGCGCCTTTCTGTTCGACAACAGTTCCTTTGCTGATCCGTATCGACCGATCGCGATGTACGTGGCTGGCGAACCCCGCCAACTGTTCCCGCCAATCCCGCCCTGGGCGCATTTCATACTGCCGAAACCGCTGATCCGGAAAAAGTAAGCGTTCCCGGTTGAGAGGTATGTCTTGTTTGTCCCCCGAAGATCGATCCCTGGTTTCACGCCGTAACTCCTGTCCCCTACTATATTTCCCGATTCCGTCGATACAATAGGAATTGGTTTGTGCCCATTCTGTGCCCGAGAGGGGAGAAGGGGATATGAAACTCGTCAACCGCTCCGTACTGGTATTGAAACCGACGGCGAATATGCTCGACTGGATCAACAGCGTGGGGGAGGAAAGCGATCCGGTGACCCCGGAAGAAGCCCGGGAGATGACCAATGCCTACCTTCTTCCGGATTTAGAGGATGATGAGGAACGGGCAAGCTTCATCCGATTCAGGGCCAAAAAGCTTTTCGAGCATGAACTCGAGGCATGGTGTACCGACCCGGGGAAATGGCCGACTGTCAGAAGTTACAAGGCATTCTTGGCGTGGTCCCGGATAGAAGTATCAGATATGGTGTTTGACCTGGCAGGCGATCCGATCGTTCGGGAAGATTATTGACTCCAAGACAGAGGGTCACGGCAAAGAGGGTATTTCGGATTGCATTTTGTTATTGGTTCAATTGATCCAGAATGCCCTCTATATTCCGGATAAAAACGGCGGAATACTCGACGCCCCGAAAAGAACTGTCGTCCTCTAATTGCCGACCCCATCCGGCATCGGCGAGTAACGGCCGTATCTCCTTCCCCAGGCGCCGCAATTCGGACGCCAGCGTTAATGGGTCAAGGTTTTGCCACTTTGGGTCGATTACCCTGATCCACAACATTTCCAAAGCCCGGAAAAGCGGTGCCCAATTGATCCATGGTGTTGTGCTGCCTTCGGGTTTCAATAAATAATCGAGCACACCGCTATTGAGCGAATACCATTTATCGCGATTGCCGCTGCGCATTTGGACGACGCCGGAACGAGCCATTTCGGCAAGCGTATTCTGCATGGTGCGCGGTGAGTACCCGGTCTGCCTCGCGACGTCCGAAGGATGGATCTCTTCTGCCGCGGCCAACAGACAGAATAGTTCGCAGCGGGCATTGACTCCAAGCAGGGCTCTCAAACGCAGCAGAAGCGAGGGCATCCCCTTGGTCGGGAAGGGTTGGGCATGTCCCCTCAATTTGATCGGCCCGCGCAATAAACCGTAGGGGCTGAACTCGGGTGCTTTTTCGTCCGGCGTCGGGATCGGTTTGCCGCTCTTCAAGAAGAAAAGCGGTTCGGGATTCCGCGGGGAGCGAGGGGTGGCAAGTCGCTTCCATTTCAGCGGATCGTTCGATTTCTTCATGAGCAGTTCGGAAACAGAGCTCAACTGTGCCTGGCTTTCGAAGCCGAACCGTTTCATCAGATTCCTGAGCCGTTGCACGTTCAGGAATGCGCCGTTGACCACCAGCCAATCCAGGATTTCATCGAAGAGTCGGGCGTCGTATCGGCCAACCGTCAAGGAGATCAGCAGTAAGGACTCCGGGTCGACTACCCGGCGTTCTTCGATTGTGGTACGCCCGGGGACGCCCAGGGCGGACCACTGGCGCCAAAGGAGGTCGAGCAGACGATCGAGAATGTACCCTCTAAATTCGAGGAACAAGGTGCCCATAGCCGGACTCCTCAAGGAACCACTTCAGGCCTTGTAAAAATCCGTCCGACGGGTCATGAGTCTTCGTCCATCGCGCGGCTTCCAACAGTTCATCATCCGTCGGAGCCAACATGTGGTGGATGAAGCCAACCCGCAGATTCACTCCATAGGTCTTCCAGACCAGGCGCTTCGCGATTCCTTCCGGCAACCCGAGTCGGAACAGGCCTCCATCGTCGCTGCTGGGTCCGTTGTTGAGCCAATCGTTCGCCAACCCCAAATTCTCCGCCACGACAATGGCAGCATCGACCAGCGGTTGGGGGAGGGGCGCGGGATCGAGCAACACCTCGCTGTCATCCATCAGCGCAACGATATCCACATCCTTTGTGGTCCTGGAAATCAGCCCCGTCGCGTTCAGTGCCGTACCTCCGCACACGACCAGGTTGTATCGAGGCGCTCTGTCCAGGGCCAACCTGCCGTTCAGGAGCTGCAAGGATTCGTCGAAGTTGCCGGGGAGCCTTATGTCATTTAAAGGGCGCATTAGGCGCACTATAAATGACATGAAGGTTCAATGCAAGCATTTTTTTTGAAAAGAGAGGGGTAACGCCCACCAGGAACTATACCCCCAGTGGGTGTTTTATTCCGAGAAATAGTTGGTCAAATCTTGTGTCCAAATTGTGACCACGAGAATTCACGTTCATTCACAGTCCTTCATAACCTATCAAAATCATTGAAGAATATTTTTGGCCCAATTCCTCAATGCGTTTCTTTTTCATTTTTATAATCAATAGGTTATGCACGGTTTTTCGCCGCTCATAACACCAACCGGTTTGGGAAGATCCCTTTCGGATAAGTCAGCTGGTGAGTTTGCCGATCAGCAGATCCTTGATCTGCAAGGAAGGAATTCTGGCATATTCGTTGTACAGATTCGCCTTTTTCTTGAGGTACTCCCCGGCGGAGAGCAGTCCGGTCTCCTTCGCTTTTTCCAGGATGGCGAGCCTGTCGTTGACAAGGGCCTGAATCTCTTCTCCAAGCTGCGAGACCCTGATCATGTTCTTCTGCATTTGTTGTTCACGAACGACTTTCAGAATCTTGCTGACCGCGTATGCGGTGACCGCCGCCACGAGGATCGGCAGGACAATGGAGAGGAACCGGTAGGTGCTGCCGCTGACGACGTGCCTGCCCCCCTTCATGAGACCCCATCTGGCCATGAACGCCCTGAAGGGAGAGGTGGTGAATGTCGAAGCGACCCACCAGCCGGCGATCAGCGCCGCAACAGCGCTCATGCCCGGAATCTGATGGAAAGCCTGTCGTGCCAGGAAGGCGGACAATTCCTTCCCTTCCTTGAGCAGTCTGGTCCTGTCCCGGAGCTTGTCCACACCATATAACATCGGTCAATCCTGTCAAAAGATTCAGCGCGGCGTGCCGAACATTGCGGGGAAGCCAACTCATCCAAAGGAACGACGCGCTACAAATCAAATGAATCCGAATGATACCTTCGGGTTATTGCCACCCATCGATGGCTACCACCGCCGCGTAGCGCCAGCGAAGTGGTCGGCTGTATGGCGGTGTTGGGAGGCGTAGCGTGAACGTTCCCATGACTAATGAGCCTTCTTGAGTTTTTTCACCTCATCGCGCTCTTGAGTCGCCCGCCCTGCAAAACTTTGGAGCGGGGTAACTTTCCATTTGAGGACGCCCCACGCAGGTATGCCGCGTAGGAGTCTATCAAGCTCTTCGTTGGACGCGGCCTCGGCGATGAACACAAACGACCGATCGCCAACCGGAAGACCACCCGCCACGATCTTTTTCTCCCTTTCAAGATTCATCAGCGAGTCGAAGGTGGGAAGAATACCCTTCTCCAAGACCTCGATTGCTTCCTCAGATGACCCGAACCCGGGCCCTTCTGATCCCATGACCAAATATCTCATTGTGTCCCTCCCTTTGACTCCGTAGTTATCCCACCAAGCGGGCCGCCAGCTTCAATCCGTAGAAGGAAGGCTTATCTGTCAATCTCCACTTTTTCGATCATTTCGGTCTGGCGAAGGATTCCCCTCTGCGCGGAATTATCGCAACTTCCGTTTCAGCTAAAGCATGGTCGGATCAGTACGGGGATGATTTCAGATGAAGTCATGTACTTAGGCCGAAACTCATAACCCGAAGGTCCCAGGTTCAAATCCTGGCCCCGCTACCAAATCAAATCAAGGGGTTGCGGGAAACCGTGACCCCTTTTCTTTTAACCCCGAAATAGTCGCGGCGCGCCCGAATCCATTGCGGCTTGTTCGACTTCCAACGGAATGGAGACAGCTTACGCGCTGAGAGCGTCGATTCGCCGCGTCCGGACGCCGGCAGCAGCGAAAAGGAGGTCGCTACGATGTTGGATTTGAGGTCAATCCTGGTTTTCTCAGCGGATCCCAAGAAACTCAGCGACTTTTATAAGAAGGTTTTTCAAAAGGACCCGGACTGGGTGATGGAAGGATACTATGGTTTTAATGCTGGAAAGACGTTCTTAACCTTTGGACCCCATGACAAAGTCAGAGGGAAGAACCCAAATCCGGATCGTATGATGTATAACTTCGAGACTCGGGATGTGAAGGGAGAATTTGAGAGGATAAAGGGACTTGGCGCCCAAGTTGTCGCCGAACCGTACCAAATGGGAGAGAATGCCGATGGATGGATTGCGACATTTGCGGATCCGGATGGCAACTATTTCCAACTCATGACCCCGTGGGAGGAAGAACATATAGAAAAGTAATACGCTCTCCATGGGCTGCTCCGTTATCGAATGATTTTACCAAGCACTTGCCACATTGAGCCGCTCGATGGAAGAAGGATCCAGCTCAAGCCTCGTCGCTTCGATCAGATCGGTCAACTGGTCCAGGCTCGTCGCGCTCGCGATGGGCGCGGTGATGCCGGGACGCGCGATCAGCCAGGCAAGGGCAACGACGGCGGGAACGGAATGGTATTGGGCTGCCTCCTGTTCCAGGGCATCAAGAATGCGAAACCCCCGGTCATTCAGGTATTTCTTGACGGATTCGCCTCGCGGCCGGTTCGCCAGATCCTTTTCCGACCGATATTTGCCGGTGAGAAATCCGCTGGCAAGCGAGGAGTAGGGGATCACGCCCACTCCCTTTTCCAGGCAAATTGGCTCAAGCTCCATTTCATATTCCGCACGATCGCAGAGGTTGTATAAAGGCTGCAGGCATTGGTAGGAGGGATATCCGGGCCGTGCGCCCACTTCCAATGCATGCGATAGCCGGTCCGCGGTGTAATTCGAAGCGCCGATCGCCCGAACCTTTCCCTGCCGGATCAATAGCCCATAGGCTTCCAGGGTTTCTTCCAATGGCGTCTCGGGGTCGTCGGCATGGGACTGGTACAGATCGATGCAGTCCGTCTGCAGGCGCCTCAGGGAGTCCTCCGCCGCGCGCAGGATATAGGATTTCGAGAGGCCTTTCCGGTCCGGTCCCATTTCCTTTTCGACCTTGGTGGCGATGAGGACCTTCCTTCGGTTACCGCTTCGCTTCAGCCACTTGCCAAGGATGGTCTCGGATTCGCCGCCCTTGTTCCCCGGGACCCACGTTGAGTAGACATCCGCCGTATCGATCAGATTGCATCCCGCCGCCGCGAACGAGTCCAATATTCTGAAGGACGTCGGTTCATCCGCAGTCCATCCGAAGACATTGCCTCCAAGAGCCAGTGGAGCGACCTCCAGCCCGGAATTTCCCAATTTGCGTTTCTTCATGGGATCGTTTCCCTCCGGTCACCGATCTGCACGGTCGTCATGAACCTGCTTTTGCCGCGACGGAGAACGTTTTCAGGAACGTCCGGATCCGGCGGGCGTTCGTGCCGATATCGCTCAATCCCACCCGGGAGACGGAGCGGATATCCAGGACGCTTCCCCCGTTTGGCGCAGGGGAAATGCGGATTACGATGTCGTCCCTGAAGCCGAACCATCGGGTGGTGGCGACGGCCTCGATCCGCCGCTCCGACGGATTTCCATCGACGATCCGCCAGTTCATCCGCCTGGCCGTTGCGAGAGCGGCTTCGTAGCCCCGCGAAGGGGAGATGCCGACCGTGAGCGGCCGGATGTCGGGATACGCCGCGTGCTGTTTCGCAGCGATTTCCGGACCGCCGTACTCCGCCGGATTGGAGGCGTCTTTCCGCAGCGGGAGGATGGAGACGAATTCCGGCGGATTCTCCGTATCCGTCGTGATGTCGTGGATCATTAGGACCGCTTTCGCCATCCGGTACCAATTCACGGGGACGCCGAACGCCGCCGCTCCCAGGACGATCCCCGCGATCGCCAGCAGGAAACCCCCGCGCCGGCCGCCCGGCCGCGCGAAGATCCCTCCCGCGGCGGATATCGCCGTGCCCGCCGCTCCGAAGTAAGCCCCCCAGCGGAGGAACCGGAATCCTTCCCGGAAATTCCACCATCCGGCGCGGGTCCCGAGTCCTGCCCCCGCCGCCGCCGCGACGGCGATCGCGGAGACGACAAATCCCGCGAGGGCCAGGCGGGACAAGGGCGGCTTCGGCCCGATCGGTTTCGGCCATCTGCTTTCGCTCCAGCTCATTTCAGGCCGTTCTTATTCGCTTTCAAGGAGCCACCTCCGCGTGACAACTTCTCCGCGACGCGGTCCCGGTATTCAGGCAATACCTCAAGGTCGACGGGCCTCCGACGCATCATGTTGAGCTTCATCAGTTTGTAATCGAGTTCCCGGCGGCGTTCGCGACGACTTTCCTCATCGTGGATGGCGTCGAGCAGGTCCGTCAGCCGCAGGATCTCCTTGTGCAGCTCGACTTCGGGGGGAAGCAGGCCGGCGTTTTTCAGTATCCGATACGCCATCCGATGCTCTGCAGGGACCGTCCGGTCGTCCTCCCCGAGATCCAGGGGCTTCCCCTTACCCGGGAGGTCGTCGAACTCGCCGCGCTCGATCGCCTCCTGGATCCGACGCTCCGCGATGGCGGTCAACGGGTCCATATCATTTATGATACTTCCATGATGTGCGGCTTGGCGACTTCGTGCGCTCATCCATGGAAATTTAACGAGGGGAGGTGGAAGATGAAGAGCTTCCGGAAGGAGCTTTGGTTCGACATTCCGGGAAGACGGGCATTCGTCAACATCACGCCGCAAGTCGAATCATGCCTGCGGGATAGCGGAGTCAGGGAAGGCCTTCTGCTTTGCAACGCCATGCACATCACGGCCTCCGTCTTCATCAACGACGACGAGAGCGGTCTCCACGAAGATTATGAACGTTGGCTGGAGCGGCTCGCACCCCACGAGCCGGTCTCGCAGTACCTCCATAACAGGACGGGGGAGGACAACGGGGACGCGCACCTGAAGCGCCAGGTGATGGGGCGGGAGGTGGTGGTGGCGGTCACGGGCGGCAAGCTCGACTTCGGCCCGTGGGAGAAGATCTTCTATGGCGAGTTCGACGGGGGGCGGCGAAAGCGGGTTCTGGTCAAGGTCATCGGCGAGTAAAGCAGCGGGAAATCATGAACTCCAGGCATGGTGTACCGACCCGGGGAAATAGCCCTCTGTCAGAAATCATAAGGCCTTCTTTGCCTGGTTCCGGGTGGAGGTTTCGCATATGGTATTTGATTTGGCAGGGGATCCGATCGTTCTGCAACCATTGAATTTGACAAAGTAACTCGATCATGAGTAAATTTACTCAAGACAGTGAGTAATTCGTATTTCGGAGACTCGTATGTATAAAAGGCCCTTGTTTCGAACATTACAAACGAGACTGAAAGAGCCTCGTCGTTTCTTGCAGGTTCTGGCCGGGCCCCGCCAGGTGGGGAAAACGACGTTGGCACGTCAGGCGATGGAGGGTGGCCGATTGCGGTCGCACTATGCATCGGCGGACGAGCCGACCTTGCAGAACCGCGCCTGGATCGAGCAGCAGTGGGATCTCGGGCGTCTGAAAGCGAAAGATGGTGGAGCTCTGCTGGTCCTAGATGAGGTTCAGAAGGTTCCAGGCTGGTCGGAAGTTGTGAAGCGATTGTGGGACGAGGACACAGCGAAGGGTGTCTCTTTAAAGTGTGTACTCTTAGGTTCTTCGCCTCTATTGATGCAGAGGGGGCTGACGGAGAGCCTTGCAGGAAGATTCGAGGTCCTCCACATTACCCATTGGTCGTTCGCCGAAATGAGGGATGCCTTCGGGTGGGACGTCGACCGGTATGTCTATTTCGGGGGGTATCCGGGAGCAGCGGCCTTGATCGAGGACCGACAACGGTGGGCCCGCTACATCGTAGAATCCCTGATCGAGACGACGCTCTCGCGGGATATTTTGTTGATGACACGGGTGGACAAACCGGCGCTCCTGCGACGCCTCTTTTTGCTGGGATGCGATTATTCCGGCCAGATCCTTTCCTATCAGAAGATGCTGGGGCAGCTCCAGGATGCAGGGAACACAACGACCTTGGCGCACTACCTGGAACTGCTTGCCGGCGCTGGAATGCTGAAAGGGATCTCGAAGTTCTCGGGAAGGAAAGTAATGCAACGAGGATCGAGCCCGAAACTGCAAGTGCTAAACACGGCACTGATGACCTCGCAATCCCGATTCAGTTACACGTCTGCCAAGAAGGATCGAGACTACTGGGGTCGACTCGTCGAATGCGCAGTTGGGGCGCACCTGCTAAATGGAGCCGAAGGAACCATGGTGGAAGTGAATTACTGGCGCGACCGGGGACATGAGGTTGATTTCGTCCTGCAAAGCGGCGAGCGGATCGTATCTCTCGAGGTCAAGAGCGGGCGGGCGCGATCGGACTATTCCGGCATGGATGCATTCGCAAAAAACTTTAAACCCTACAGAAAGCTTCTCGTCGGAGGGCAGGGAATTCCAATAGAGGAGTTTTTAGCTACGCCGATTATTAATTGGTTGGAGTAAGGAATCTCATTAGCGTTGTTAGCGATCGAGCAGATCGTCCTTCCGAGCGGGGTCATTAAAAAGCACAATATGGGCATCGACGGACCTTTCGGGTTTTTAGCCACATCGATGCCCGATTGGCGCGGGTTTACGATGAGCGGTTTTTAGCGGGAAGGGGAGTCCCCAGGTTGGTGCTTCCCGAGGACTCCCCCGACTTGGCGGCTGTTTTTACGTTCGAGTGTTGTTTTATTTTAAGAAAAAGGTGTGCCCAAATTGTGCCCACGAGGAATAAAAGTTGTTCAAAGCCCTTCGTAAGCTATTATAATCATTGAAGAATTTTTTGGGAAAATTCTTCAATGAAGAGCGGAAAAGCTTATTATTTCAATGATTTCAAATACTTACGGTCAAAACTCATAACCCGAAGGTCCCAGGTTCAAATCCTGGCCCCGCCACCAAATCAAATCAAGGGGTTGCGGGAAACCGTGACCTCTTGTCCGCCTATGCCGCTTTATCTTTCTCGTACGCCTTCTTCAATCCCGCTATGTCGAGTTTTTTCATCTGAAGCAGCGCCTGCATTACCCTTTCCGACTTTACGGGATCGGGATCCGACATCAGCTCGCCGATGACCGCGGGAACGATCTGCCAGGATACGCCATACTTGTCCTTGAGCCAGCCGCACTCTTCCTTTTCTCCGCCCGCGGAAAGCTTCTCCCACAGTTCGTCTATTTCCTTTTGCGTCTCGCAGTTCACGACAAACGATACGGCGGGCGAGAAAGTGAACATCGGTCCGCCGTTCAACGCGACGAAAGGTTGTCCTTCAAGTTCGAATGCCACGGTCATCACGGTTCCCTTTTCCCTTCCGGAGACCTTTGACCCTGCATCGCCGTAGCGGGAAACGCCTACGATCCTCGAATTTCGAAAAATGGACACATAATGGTTCACCGCTTCTTCGGCTTTGTCGTCGAACCACAGAAACGGAGTGATTTTCTTCATATGGTTTCCTTTCGTTTCCGGACCGGGCCGGGGTGTCAGGCTGCGACCAGGATCCTGAATCCTCCGTAGACCATACGCGCGACGTCGAAAGGCATCGCCTTCGGGTCGCACATATCCGCGATTCGAGGATCCTTCATCACCTTTGCATTGACGCGATCCCGGTGCGCCCGCGACTTGTACACGATGTATGAGAACACCACCGTTTCGCCTGGCTTGATCTTCACCTGTCGTGGGAATGGAACCCCCATCTTGACGTCGAGGTCGTCGCCCACGCATTCCTTGTAGTCGACGGCGCCGTATTCGCGCCAGATCTTTCCCGCCTTTCGAGCCATCCGGGCATAAGCCTTCAGGTTTTTCTTCGGGATCGGCAGCACGAATCCATCAACGTAGGGCATATATCCTCCTCGGGATTCTGTTTTCTTCTGTCGATAGTCGTCCGGAATCAACGCTCACGCGTGTGTCCGCGTGTCGCAACAGGCCCGGTTCCCGAGTATTTGATGCGCCTCCCTTCCGACTGGTTGGTCGTTCGGGAAATTTGGGATTCGACACCGGCCGCATGAAGGATGATGTCCGCGCGCTGGCGGCGCGAAGCGCCCAGGTGCTCTACGTTACGGATCTGGCCCGTGATCTCGGCCTCGCGGTGAACGCGGTAAAGGCATGGATTTCCGTGTTGGTGGCGACCTACCAGATCATCACCCTCCGGTGGAAAGAATTGGTCGGTGCCTAACAGGCTGAGGCTGACGGCTCTCCTAGCGCAATTCCTGAGCGCACGCAGCTTAGCGGGAGCGTTAGGGAGCGGGATGAATACGGGGATTATTCTTGGTCGGGACGTTCGAGCAACGTACGCCCTGTGGAGGCACCTCGGCGTGACAGCTTCTCCTCGACGAGGGTCCTGTATTCGGGCAATCCTTCGAGGTTGACGGGCCTCCGACGCTCCGCGATGGCGGTCAACGGGTCCATATCATTTATGATACTTCCATGATGTGCGGCTTGGCGACTTCGTGCGCTCATCCATGGAAATTTAACGAGGGGAGGTGGAAGATGAAGAGCTTCCGGAAGGAGCTTTGGTTCGACATTCCGGGAAGACGGGCATTCGTCAACATCACGCCGCAAGTCGAGCGGGAAAATCCTGCAGAGGATCTATAATATTTGTGCCGGATATCCAGCGTTCCTTGAGGAGGGGATCATGACCACCGTCACCGAGATCGCTCCGGACGTCTATCGCATTTCGATCTACGAATCCCAGATCAAACTTCAGTTCAACCATTTCCTCGTCAAGGACAAGGAACCGCTCCTCTTCCATGCCGGCATGAAGGGCATGTTCCCCCTCGTACGTGAAGCCGTGGCGCGGATCATCGACCCCGCAACGATCCGGTGGATCGGTTTCAGTCATTTCGAGTCGGACGAGTGCGGTTCACTGAACGAGTGGCTCGAGGTGGCCCCGCTTGCGCAACCGCTTTGTACGGTCGTGGCGGCACTCGTCAATGTTTCCGATTTCGCGTCCCGGGCGCCGCGCTGGATTCCGGAAGAGGACATTCTCGACACAGGGAAGTATCGGTTCCGACTCTATGCCACCCATCACCTGCCGCACTCCTGGGATGCAGGGATGCTATTCGAGGAGACGAACCGAACGCTGTTCATTTCGGACCTGTTCCTCCAGGGTGGAGATGTGGAACCGCTTGTCGAAACCGATGTGGTGGGGCGGGCCCGAAAGGCAATGATCGACTTTCAATCCACTCAATTGCTGAACGCCATCCCGTACAGTTCCACCACCGAGCGCCGGATGGCGAAGCTGGCCGCACTCCAGCCGAGGACCCTGGCAATCATGCATGGGTCCTCGTTTGCGGGCGATGGCGAAAAAGCGATCCGTAACCTGGCATCGGCCATGAAGGAGGTTCTCGGAAGAGAGCAATGATGTCCCCGAGCGACCGTCGGGATTGTTAAGATTGGGGCAAGATCGAAACCGGGGGGTGCTTCGTGGGCATTCTGCAAGGCAGGAAAGGTCTGATCCTCGGCGTCGCCAACGAGAAATCCATCGCATGGGGCGTGGCCAGGGCCTGTCATCGCGAGGGGGCCGAGCTCGGGTTCAACTATCTCGGCGAGGCGCTGAAGAAACGGGTTCATCCCCTGGCGGAATCGATCCGGTCGAGCTTCGTCGAACCGCTCGACGTCGGCGACGACGCCCAGATCGACGATTTCTTCGCCAAGGCCAAAGATCGGTGGGGGCGGCTCGACTTTATCGTGCACTCCATCGCCTTTGCCAACAGGGAATCGCTGAGCGGCAATTTCCGGGATACCTCGCGCGCCGACTTCCATCTCGCGCTGGATATTTCCGCCTACTCCTTCATTGCCTGCGCCCGGCGGGCGGCCCGGTTGATGGGACCGGGGGGGGCCATGGTGACGATGAGTTTCCTCGGGGCGGTGCGCGCCGTGCCGAACTACAACGTGATGGGTGTGGCGAAGGCCGCCCTCGAAGCGGCGACCCGTTACCTCGCCCACGACCTCGGGCCGGAAGGGATCCGCGTCAACGCCGTCTCGGCAGGGCCGATCCGCACGCTGGCCGCTTCCGGAGTGGGCGATTTCCGCAAGCTGATGGAGAAGAGCGCACGTGGCGCCTTGCTCCGACGGAACGTGACGCAGGACGAGGTGGGGAACGCCGCCGCGTACCTCCTTTCGGACTGGGCTTCCGGTGTGACGGGCGAAGTGCACTACGTCGACGCGGGGTTCAACATCGGCGGCGGCGACCCGGGCCCGGCGACCGGCTAGTATCCGGTTACTCCTGAAGCCTGAAGATCTCACGCACCTCCGCCAGGGCTTTATCGTGGTGCGTGCCCCTCCAGTAGACCCGGCCGCAGCGGCTGCACGTCCGGAAGTCGGGCTGTGTCTCGAATACGTAGGGGGGTACTCTGTCCCGGACCGCGGACCGATCGATGGCTTCGAGCGTCTCGTTGCACCGCAGGCATCGGGTCAGGATGCGGCCGGACGGAACGATGGAGAAGTGCTCCGCCACTTGCCGGAGTTGATCCCGATAGTCGTTTCCCCGCACGAAGAAATGGTTGCCCCGCGCTTCCCGACGCCGGATCAGTTCCGTATCACGCGTGAGGATCACCCGGCCGCTTCGTGACGCCCTTTCAACGAGATCGTCATCCGGTATCTTCGGGAAATATTCGACGTCGCATCCCAGGAGGCGCAGCCACGTGGCCAGCTTCCCGAGCATGACGTCCGCGATGAATCGGGTCTCCGCAGGCATACCGTGACATCCTTGGGTGAAGCACCCCGATGATGTCCAGTATACTGCAGCCGGGAAATGGACCGCCTGCCGGAAAGGGGGTCTCGATGAGTTCGGACGAGTTCGAAGCGTTTCTCTCGGAGGTTCTCCCGCCGATCGGCTTGAGTCCGTCCGCGTATCGGCGCCGGAACATCAAGAGGCGGATCGTCAGGAGGATGGAATCGGCGGGAATCCACGATTTTCCACGCTATCGGGACCTGGTACGGCGCGATCCGGCGGAGCAGGCGATTCTCCGCTCTCTCCTGGTCGTCACGATTTCCCGATTCTTCCGGAACAAGACGGTGTTCCAGGTCCTCTTCCGGGAGGTTCTCCCTCGGTTGGCCTCAAAAGGGATGCCCGCCGCCGTATGGTCCGCGGGATGCGCCGCCGGGGAAGAGCCGTACTCGCTCTGCATCGCCTGGGAGGAACTGCCCGGGAAAAAGCCGCGCCTCCGATTGCTTGCCACCGATATTGACCCGGTTTCCCTGGAGCGCGCCGCGTCAGGGAGCTATCCGGAAAGCAGCCTCCGGGAGGTTCCCGATGCGCTCCGGAGGAAATATTTCGAACGGGAGGGTGAATCGTATCGCGTCCGCGAGGAGGTGAGACGCTCGGTGTCATTCCGGAAGCTGGACATGCTGCGAGACGGCTCGCCGGGGCGGTTCGGCCTGATCCTGTGTCGTAACGCGGCATTCACGTACTTCGGGCCGGACCAACGGTTATCGGTCGCCGCGATGCTCGGCGCATCGTTGGAGGAGGGGGGATACCTCGTTCTGGGAAGAACGGAGACCTTGTCCAAAGAGGCCGCCGATCTCTTCGAGCTTGCCTTTCCCGCCGAAAGGATCTACAGACTCCGGGCGGGTTCTTAGGCTAAGCGCTGCCTCGAAGTCGCTGAAATCGTATCCGCGCGCCTTCTCCGCCGCCCAGGTTTTCCTCAACGCATCCAGCGGATTCCCTTTCCCCAGCCCCATGAGCCGGACTTCCAGGTCCCTCGGTCCGTCCGATCGGTCGTGGAGGACGTTCAGGTCTCCACGATATCGCTCGAGGATATCGCCCGCGATGGCAAGCAGCGCGGAAGATTTGCACGCGATCCGGTTCCGAGAGGTCGATTCCGAGCTCGCGGGAATACATGCCGCCGAGGAACTCGATCAGCCGCCTTGGCGACGCGGTGGTTTCCACGGAAAGACCTCCCTGGCGACAAGAATACAAAAGTTTAATATAGAGGAGGTGGTCTCCAGGGAGCGGTCCTCAGGTGGGCTCCTATCTCGTTGCGGTTCAGGATTCTCATGCGGAGGAAAGGAAAATGAACAAACTGCAGATCGCCAGCCCGGCTTTTTCCCATGACGGAATGATCCCGTCGAAGTTCACATGCGACGGGGCCGATGTCAGCCCGCCGCTTTCGATCGTCGACATCCCGGAGAAAACCGGGTCTCTCGCCCTGATCGTCGATGACCCGGACGCCCCCGCGGGAACGTGGGTTCACTGGGTTGCCTGGAACATCCTGCCCGGCACGAGGGAAATCCCGGAGCATTCGGTTCCGCGGGGAGCGATCCAGGGAACGAACGATTTCGGGACACAAAGATACGGGGGGCCTTGTCCGCCCTCCGGGACACACCGTTATTATTTCAAGCTGTACGCACTCGATGCCTCTCTTGCCTTGAAGCCCGGCGCAACGAAGGTCCAGGTCGAGGAGGCGATGAAAGGGCACGTCCTCGCGCAAGCTGAACTCGTAGGGCTTTACCGGCGGAAATAGGATGCGCGCCCCGAAGGTCCCCGTCTTCAACTAATTCCCACGAATGCCGGCGACAGGATTCGATCCACCGTCATGTTCCGCCGGCCTTGAGCTCCTCGTAGAACTTGGCGATCGAGGGCCCGATGCAGAAGGACCAGGCGAATATCGGGAATCCTGCCATGACCCTGCGGACCTGTTGCGGCCGTCCGACCTGGATGGGATTCCTTATGCCGATTTGATGACGGACAAGGGAAGGTTGGTTGCCCGGGAAAAGAAAAACGGCCTTCGCAAGCTTGCCCCTGTTTTGGCCGGTTCCACGTGTGTGGCGTCTATGCGCCGGTGGCGGCTTTCGCATGAGCGAGGTGTTCGCCGCCGGTACGAATGATGATGTTCGCGATCAGTTGTTCGGTGGTCATGTCGCCTCCTGCCGCAGCGATATGGCCGGTGCGATCCAGGTCGGTGTCACCGAGTCCAGCCACGTAATCGGCGACGGATGTGCCGTTCTCGCGCAGAGTCTTGAGCACCTCGTCCTTGGTGCAGTTGCGGTGTCTTTCAGCATGTTTGGAGTTCAACTGGTCGATCACGCCCTCGGTGAGTTCCGGCAAATTCTCCCCCGCGACCATCATCTTTGCCAAGCTTAACGCGCCGTAGTGACTTGCGGCAATGTGCCGCGCAACCACGCCCACCGGCCATTGTTCACCTGGACAAACCCTGCGCCAATCCTCGTCCGGGCAGTTCTTTACGAATGCGATCAATTCATTGTTGAAGGCCTTGAAGCGGTCGGCTAAATCGATGGCTCGTTTGCTCATAATCTCCTCCTTCTCCATTTCCAGGTAATTATTTTCCACAAGTATATCAGATAGATTATAAGTATCTATTCACAATAGCCATACTGCATTACAAATGGGGCAATTACGGCGTCGATACCCAATGGAACGAATTTTGCTTAGGAGGTAAACGAAGTAGAAGTATAACCAAAGGAATCGACAAATGTGAAGACGTATAGGGTCTATCGTATAGATTTTTTGAACAAGAAGAAAGTACCCATAGGGACGCTGGTCGAGCGTCGAGAGAAAGAGCGCAGAAATAATGAAACCGATTTATTGCGACTGGCCCAAAAATTATATGCGGAATCTTCCTTTGATAAAATGCACATCATCGTCAGGCCGGAATAAAGACGAAATCCACAAACTCGACGCAGGGTTGTTTCTCCCGCCCAAAACATCGGTTGATTTCCGGTCCCGGAGTGGCGATAATTTAATGGAGGGCGGAATGACCGCCCCCCCCCACGCGCCGTGGCGACCAGGAATTGGGTCCTGACCACCGCCCAGGCGCT
>Ga0209520_10000315_pt1 | contig 26991 bp, 26 predicted proteins | sample Rifsed16ft1_FD_184009 | JGI IMG/M metagenome (GOLD analysis project Ga0209520, IMG submission 184009) | Soil microbial communities from Rifle, Colorado, USA - sediment 16ft 1 (version 2) | ecosystem: Environmental > Terrestrial > Deep subsurface > Rock core/Sediment | place: Rifle, Colorado...
TGGATTACATTGACTGATAAGTCAGAGGAGCGAAGGCTGCTGACTGGCTTGCTGGAGCACATGGAGAAGGAATGTGCCTGAGCATTACACAGTGTTTCGAGAGTCGGGCGTCTTTGCCGGGTGGCCAGCCAACCATGGACTCTGGCAGCGTGACGGCCGTATCCTCGTTGGGTTTGAGACTGGGGCGATGGATGTGCAGGGCGGATTCCATGCGATTGATCGTCGCTCGCCAGTGAGGGTTATGATCGCCGATACGGATGATGGTGGCGAGGAGTGGGATTGCTGGGAAGCGATCGGCAAACTAGAGTTGCGAGACAATCGTCTCGGTATCACGCAGCAGGACACTGATGCCGCAGAGAAAGACTGCGAGTACAGTTACGTTGGCGGGTCGCCAGGAGAGTTTCATCGAGGCTTGTTCAAGGCCAGAATGCTGGATATCAATCGAGGGCAATCCTACTGGAACATATCCTACGACAGGGGTCTTTCGTGGCAAGGCCCCTATGCTTTCCCAGACATCATCTATGACCAACCGATTGTTGGCAGAGTAGGTTTCTCGGCTCGTACGAGCTATCTTACATATGCCAATGATCCTAAACGGTGCCTGGCATTCATGTCAGCAAGCAAGTCGTCCGATAACCGCGAAGGGCAGCCGTTCTGTATTGAGACAAGAAGCGGTGGCTACACCTGGGAATTTGTCTCTTGGATTGACGACGTCCCGAAGCATTGTTTCGGGATCATGCCGTCGGTTGTGCGACTGCAGAATGGCTCAGTGATCTGCGCTGTCCGCTGGCGGGAGCGAGACTTCGAGCACAAGTATGGCACCGAGGACGATCCGTTTGAGGCAGGGATCGTGGTGTATCGGTCCGATGATGAATGCCGGATGTGGCAGATGATTTCCGTGCCTGTAAAGGGGCTAATGCGGTCTGGGAACCCACCGGATCTTGTGCAGTTGCAGGATGGCACACTCATATTGGTTTACGGCTGGCGTGGTGCGATCAGGGGAAGCCAGACTGCTGGACGAGACTTGAAGTACGGAATCCTTTATCAGGTGAGCATTGACGAAGGCAAGACGTGGAGCGAGCCGTGTCCAATCCGGCAGGGTGCTGGCTGTGCGGACATGGGATACACGCGCTCGGCTGTGCGGCAGGATGGCAAGATCGTGAGTGCGTACTATTGGAATGACAGCCGGGATTCTGAGCGGTACATAGCAGCCACAATTTGGGAGCCGAATTGATGACAGAATCTTGTGGTGTTACGGCACGGATAGTCAGTGAAGGCAAAACCCTCGCGATGACTAGGAAGGCTCTTGTTGATGTGATGATTCACGTGCCGACATTCTTGGAAGAGTACAAGAAGCACAAGAGTGAAGGTGGAATGCGTACTCAGTTGGAACGAGAACTGGTGCATATTGCTTGTGTAGTGGATTTGCCTGCTAGAATTGTGAGTCAGTAGTGGAGCCATGAGCATCCTATCCGAAATTGATCGCAGGTTTTCGCGTCAACGTGGCCGTAATCGGTTGATCATGAAGGCGGCTGCTGTCTTTGCTGGTTACGGGTTCGGCGAACCAGACGACGAGCATCTTTGCCTCGAGGAATGCGGAATAAACTTCGGCGACTGGACTTTGTGGTGCGAGGATGTTGGACATGAGAACGTGAATCGCCAGGTCTGGGCCATGACAAACGATGGTGAAGAAGAGATACTGGTTGCTAAACGAGTGACATTTCCGGCAGTTGCGAGAGGCTTAACTCGATTGAAGGAAATGGGGTGGCCATGATCGCATTATCGGAGGTGGCCAGTGGCGCGGGTGCCTAGCTCTCAAGATATGCTGGGCATGGTAGCCGAGCTGAACGTCCGGCGGATCGCAATGGTTATGAACCAGCGGTACAAGCGGCTTGGCGGCGTGCTCATGCTGACTGAGCGGCAATCGGCACTGCTGCTGACTGCCAGAAAATTGCACCATCGTTATCTGCAGGACCACTACCAGCACGACGAGAGCGAGCAGTGTGCCATCCGCGATCTAGCCTACTGGCTGATCGAAGAGCACAAGCTGAATATTGGGAACAAGGAGCCGACTACCTTTGAATTCGACATGCGGAGACAAGTTGCCAAGCAGCAGCCAGCAGCAGGAAGCTATCGTGTCATGCTTGACAGAGTATTTCAAACCTGAAATCAAGGAATCGCCTCCGGATGAATGTGTCGTGCTGTTGGTAGCCACCCTTGACAAGGCCGCTGAGGCGATTCTTGAGCTGGAACAGTGCTTCCGACAAGCGGTGGTCAATCGGGAGACTGGCGTCTGCGTGCTTGACTTGCGCATCGAGCGCGGCTTGGTCAAGGAGAGTTACTTCCAGTGGCGGAGGAAGTTCTGACGATATGGGCACGCGGTCTGCAGAATCCTGGTTCCAGCTCAGCCTTAAGTCCAGTCTGTACAACGAGTTGGATACCGGTGAGACAGCCGCCATAAAGGCTGTCAAGTTGCTGCTGAGCGAGCTGATAGCTGACGGGATCGACGCGAGCCAGGCGAACCGGGCCATGGTGTCGCTCAACCGGGAGATCGCCCCGGGCAACACGGACGAGATCGATCTTCACGACTGGGAATCGGTCAACGTGGGTCTGGGCTTCGGGAAGGACTTGCTGGGCCAGGCGGCCGTTTTTGAGCAAGTGGTGCTGATTGCGATCCGGAATGCCAGTGGCGGCGGGTTGCTGGAGGTGCTGTCGTCAGTGCCGGCCGCGGCTGTTGAGTGGTGCCCCCACCTGACACAGTCGGCCGGAAATGCCCTGAAAACAGGGGGAATCCTCTGTCTGTACCAGCCTGCGGCTGATGCTCTGGACGTCGAGGACGGCGTGAGCCACCGGTTGCGTGTGTCGGCCGTGGACGACTTTGTCTACTGGGATATCTTCGTACTGGGCCGGCATGACGATGAGGAATCCAGTTCCAGCAGTTGACAGAGCCGGGCTAAGCAATCTAGAATGAATGGCAGAGTAGAGGAACGCGGGTAAAAAGGCGATTGTCCCAATAGCCCCGTCTCGAGATGACATATCCATGTCGTCTTTTGAGGCGGGGCTTTTTCGTTGGTGCGGAGCGAAGAATCATATGGCGACGCTGATGACTTTCGGCATCAGGCAGGCCCCTGCCGCGACGACGTCCAGAACGATCGCCATCTGGAACAAGACGACTGAGCCATTTGACCTCATCACGTCCCAGGCAATAAGTGTATCTGCGACTGAATTTGCAATTCGTCTGCCAGACAACATTCCTATCCTCGTGACGCTAACAGATGTTGCTGGGCAGAACCAGTATGTAAGCAGATGCCATACTGACACCATCGCGCCAGCGATCGACGTCTTCTCCGGCAGGCTCTGTGTGCTCTGGTATGACGAGGAGACGACAAGCTCAACAGCGTCCAGTTCTACATCCTCGTCTTCGACAGCCGCAGCCGAGACATCACAATCTAGCAGCTCGTCGCTTTCATCTTCTTCGTCGAGCAGCCTCTCGAGTTCGTCGTCGACTTCGACATCGTCTACGTCAGTATCCACACCGTCTTCTTCGTCTTCATCTTCCACGTCTTCGTCTTCCACGAGTAGCAGCGTATCGACAAGTTCCGAGAGCTGCGAAACCGAGCCTTCAGCCAGTTCGCAAAGTTCGTCCTCGAGTACCTCATCATCGTCGACAAGTTCTCTGAGCAGCAGTTCGCAGAGCAGTAAATCGTCTTCTTCCTCATCCTCGACTTCTTCGGTGTCGTCTTCTTCCTCTTCATCGTCTTCAACTTCCTCTTCGAGTACGGTGGCCAGCGTTACTAGCAGCTCGTCGTCGCAGTCTTCATCTTCATCATCTTCGAGCTCCACGTCATCCACGGTGGCAGGAGAAACTAGCAGCTCATCATCGCAGAGTTCTTCATCTTCCTCTTCGACTTCATCTTCGTCCTCTTCCTCGCAGAGTTCTTCCTCATCGAGTAGCCAGTCTTCGAGTTCGTCGTCGTCTTCCTCGACATCGTCTACTAGCACGGCTGGTATGACGACGAGCAGTACTGCTGGAGAGACGACTTCGCAATCCCTGAGTTCGTCTAGCTCCTCATCTACTTCATCGACTTCGTCTACCGTTGAATCGCTGACGACATCGAGCAGCACATCGTCCAGTACGCAGCCCGAGATGACTTCAAGCACTCAGAGCGACTAAGGAACACAACGTGGCAACAGCACAACAGCCAGTCACGAAACTGCCGCAAAGGCGCAAGCCTAAAGCGCCGAGTGTTGACGGCGGTAAGTCAGTCGTTATCCCCAAGAAGACGCCTGGCAAATCCTATTTCAGCATTGACGTTGAGCATGCGCTGCAATGGATAGCGTGGGTTGACAAGCCGGAACATTGCTACAGCTTCGATGGGTATTGGGAACTTGTCAATGCACGGATCAAGCAACTGGGATTCCGTCCGGACAAGAGTGTACTCAAGGCTCTTCCGGAGGTTGTCGGTTCCCCATCGTTCAACACAGGTGCCTTGGGGGCTTGGATTTCTTCTGCCGACGCCGATCAGATCGATGCGTTGCAGAAAGTATACGCAGCTATGCGGTTGCGATACCGACATGCTAATTGGTTGAAACGCAAGAGAGGCTGATATGCCGAAGCCAAAACCAGGTCAATCTCAAGACGACTTCGTGGCCATGTGTGTGCCGATGGTGCTTGATGAAGGTACGGCAAAAGACCAGGACCAAGCCGTGGCTATATGCAATTCAATGTATGAAGAGCACGGCAAGCAGGCTCATGCGATGGGGCCAGGTGACGACGAATCTGAGTCCGACTGGATGGGGCGATGTGTATCGGAGATGGAGTCCGAAGGCAAAGACAAGGATGAGGCACAGTCTGCTTGCGAGACGATGTGGCAGCACCATCAGGAACGATCTGCCATGGTTCCAAGCCGGAAAGAAGAATTGCATGTCAACGAAGGAGAGAGCCAGTCTGAGTTTATCGATCGATGCGTCGCCAAACAGGACGGCATGGACGAAAGCGAAGCTCGGGCTGCTTGCCAGAAGATATGGGAGCACCGCAACCAATCGGAGCAAAGGCCTGAAGCTTCAATGCACGAATCATTTGTCGCCAGGATAAAGGGCCGTCGCAATTCCATATCTCGTTTTGGATACGGTATCACGACGGCAGAGCCATACGTCCGTGCTTTGCTGCAAATGGAAGAGTCTGGTTGCTCGACGGGCCGCACTTGCTCCGTTGAATCACTTCTCAAGGAGGCTCAATCACGTCTCTGTTGTTCAACGCCCCATATGACCCTAGAGAGTATCGCGACAGCCAAAGACCTTTTTTTAGGGCGGCTGGACGGCATCGGCGTCTCTGGCCTTGAGCCTCCCCCCAAGACGCTGATGCTGCTCCGCCACGTAGTCACGACTGACAAGCAGGACCGAGACGGCGACGTACTGGAGACTGCTGGGTTCGAGTTGGACCCAGCGGCACCGCTGTTGTGGCAGCACCAGCCGTTTCTGCCGATCGGCAAGGTGCTGCGAGAGGTGGAGCACACGGCACACAAGCTGACGGTGATCTCGGCACTACTGGACATGAACGAGTTGACACATGATGCGGCAGTGCTGTTTGAGGCAGACGCACTGCGGTTTAGCCATGGTTTCCGCGTCCTGGACTACGATGCCATGATGGACGAGAAAGGCGCGGAGACTGGCTCATTCCGGATCAAGAGAGCCGAGGGCCTTGAAGTCTCTGGCGTAAGCGTGCCGAGCAATACCGATGCTGTGGTGGAGTTGTGGAGCCGCGGCAAGTTCGAGTCAGACGTCGTGCGCTCGTACGCCAAGCATTACGCGAGCAAGCGGCCTGTGCAGGTGCGAGGTATCGACATCAGGACGAAGCATGTGCAGCCGTTCAACATGAAGAAGATACAGTCGGAGTTTCACCCTGAGCACCAGCGAGCATATGCAGCTGTACCAGTGCACGACTGGGCATCGCAATGGTTGGAGTGCGAAGTCAAGGACTTGTACATTACCAGCACGTTCGCGCCATATTTCGCGATGGGAAACTTCCTGTCTGCCATGAAGATAGCGATGGACTCGGCCAATCTTCGCGACACGAGGAACCTGGATGACTACGGCCACGATTGGCCGATCAAACGAGAAACAGTGCAGTTGAACTCCAAGAAGTCTGACACCTTCATTGTGAATGGCTTTCAATTCTGGACTTGTGACAATCATAAGTGTTGCCTCGACTTGCAGAGATATCACGACGGATTGGAAATCAGACGCTACGACGTGGACGACCGCGGCGTTAAGTTCTTTGAGGATTGCTGGGAGTGGGTGCGCGAGAACAATTACCTCAAGGGCGAGGCATTCCGACTGGGCGGCGGGTTTATTGAACGCAAAGGCCAGTCGCTAGACGAAATCTTTTTGGTTGACGGCAACAAGATCGCACTCAAACGCGCTGTCAAGTTGGCCAGCAGCGGAACCCAATTCGCCAGCCGAGGCATGATCTTTCTTGGGCCTCCAGGCACTGGCAAGACACTCTCGGCCAGGGCATTGCTTAACAACACGGATGCTACATTCATCTGGGTCAGTGCTAAGGATATGTATGGCGCCTCGAGCATCAGCATGGCGTTCAAGATTGCAGGTGAGCTCGCGCCGTCGATTATCTGCTTCGAGGACATTGATTCGTTCTTCAGTGATTATGCTTTCGATCTGCTGAAGACGGAGCTTGATGGACTCGACAAACGCACCGGTGTTTTGACGCTCCTCACTACGAACTATCCAGCCATGCTTCCCGAGACTTTGATCGACAGGCCAGGCAGGTTCCACGACGTGCTGCAATTCGACTTGCCGGACGAGCATTGCAGACGGGACATGTTCCGTGTGTGGTCTGCCTCTGCATCCAACAATCTCATTGAGGACATGGTGAAGCGGACAGCTGGGTTCAGCGGCGCCCACATCAAGGACCTCTGTTCGTTCGCGGACGTGCTGAGGCGCGACGACGACATGCAGATCGATGAAGCGCTCGAGAAGGCCTACGGAAAAGTCTCTGAGCAGCGACGTCTGGTGAGAGGCCTGTCGTCGCAGCAAAGAATGCGGCGAGACTATTCCAAAATGGACATCGCTGTGTCAGTATTGGAGAAGATTTGTCCTGCCTGTGCCAAGAGGGCCAGGGCCAAAGGGTTCAAGTCTGTCAAGCTCGACAAAGCTGTGAGTGCAGAGATGGTTGCCGGGCTATGTGACGCAGTTGGTAGCGATCCTGGATTTTTCAGCAACTGCATGGAATTCGACTTCGGCGAGTTCGAGGGGGAGATCGGGAGCAAAGAGGGCTTTTGCAATTGGCTGCATGAGACGTGCGGTTTCGGATACCCAGGGGAACACGAATCAGCCGTTGTGCGGATCAAAGCCGGCCGCGTGATATCGCAGAAGAACATGGACCTGCTGGGTGAAGTGCGAGCTGACTTGGAGGAGCTTTCTGGCATGGAAATGGCGAGAGCTGCCAAGGCTTTGTGTGAACGATGCGCGAGCAAAGTGCAGAGCGTAATTGAATCGGCAAAGCCGGCGGAAGAGCCGGAAGGCAAGAGCGTCTGTATGGGCCACGTCCACATGACAGTAGACGACATGGAGCCGCTCATTACCGATGTGATCAAGAAAGAGGTTGCTGCTAAGCAACCCGATCTAACCGATGTGGTCAACTTCGTCCTTGGTGCAAGTCAAGACGATCTGGCCCGCGTTAAACATACGTTGGACTTGGTGGTCGACCTCACGGCGTACAACGCCGCTGCGGAAGAGTACCGGGCCTTCGAAAGATCGATTGATTTGTAACCAATAGGAGTAGTTTATATGTTGAAACTGACCGACAATTTGAAGTCTTGGCTTCGTCAAAACAAGGGCGTAGCTGAGGATGCAGATGATGCTAGTTACACCAAAGCTGTGGCAGAAGGGATTTGCGACGGTAGCATCACGCCTCAGCAGGTCACTGAGCTAACCAAGGACCCGGACGCCGACAAGGCCAGTGTACTTACCAAGACGTTGACGTCTATGCAGGATGCCATGGCGGCAATGGCCAACCAAGTTGCGACGCTGTCAAAGCCAGCGGATCAGAAGGCCAGACCGACAAGCAATGTCACGACGAGCATGATCGTGAGTGCGGACCCTGTCACTGGCGGTGAGCCGAATATCCGCCACATCACGGCGGACAAGCAGTACTCGACGACCAAGACGGCTTTGACGTTTCCGCTCAAGGAAGCCAACGGACGAAGTCACCCGAAGGCCAACCAGCGAGTCATGGATATTGGCCGATACATTGATGAACCGAGCGAGTTGGATCGTGCCGTGAATGGGGCCTATGGGAAGATGATGATCTTCGGACCGCTCATTGCCAGAGGCATCATGCCGAAGTCAATCATTACTGATCACGACAAAGAGTTGATCCAATATGCGGCGAGGAACATGAATTGGATCGGCTGCATCCGCGAGGTCGGCGATGACGAGCTTTACGGCGGCAAGGATGTCTACAACCGTCGACTCACCGAGTGGGAAGTTAAGCAGGTGCTAGACGAGAGCGGCGCCAGCCAAGGTTTGGAGATCGTGCCAATCGTATTCGACGACTCGATCTTAACTCAGCCATTGCTCCACTCAGAACTTTATCCTCGTGTCGAGGTGGTGAACATTCCTCGGGGACGCCGGATTGAAGGTGGGGTCGTCGCGAATCCTACGATCACTTGGGCGGATACCGAGGCAACGCAGGTTCCACTCGTGACGACGACTGCGTTCGTGGGAGCGTTCGACACCAACATCCATGTCGTGCAAAGTGCGATCCTGCTTGGATTGGACTTCCTGTCTGACACGCCGATCGCATTTGGCGACTTGCTGACACGGAATTACGGAGAAGTGCTGCTGCACGACCTTGACCGCGTGATCGCGGTTGGCAACGGCACGACGGAGCCTGATGGCGTGTACAACGCCAGCGGCTCGACGAATGTCACTGTCGATGCAGGTTCGTGGACGACAGGCAAGCTGATGGAGCTGATGTTTGGCGTGCCCAAGGAGTACAGGACAGGAGACAGAAACCGAATTTGTTATGCCGCCAATGAGACTACTTACCGCCGGATTCGGCAAATTGCCACTGGCGTCACTGGTGACGATCGATTCCTGTTTGGCAACGACGTCGAGACCTACACGCTTCTTGGCCACCCATTTTTGATCCAGGGTGACTTTGGTAATGCACAGGCAGTGTTCTGCAACTTTGCGCATTATCGCATGTACAAGAGGCTTGGGCTGCAGATCAAGTCGACTACCGAGGGCCAGACGCTCGTACGGAACAACCATATGCTCGTGTGTGCACGTGCGAGGTACGGCGGCCAGTTGGCACAGCCTGCTATTGGTGGAACACCTTCTACTGGCATGTACGTGGCCCATACGGCCAACGGGCAAGTGTAGTTTCTCACCTGTCGTAGCTTATGCGGCGGGCCCGCTTCGGCCGGCCTGCCGCGAATTTGTCCGAGCAATGAAATCTTTATCGTGGAGACCAGAAGATGTCCGAGCAAACAGCGGTGGCGGCACCCACCAAGACGAAAGTCAATGTGCCAGAGTTTGAGATTGAGTTCGGCGACGACAGCAGCAATACCATCAGAGTGACAACGCTGGGGTTGAGCTTCCGCGGAAAGTGGTCCAGATACAAGCTTGACGGCAATGAAGTATCGCTCAGTGGTGTCATGACCATGATGCCGGACGTCCCTGGCTTGCACATGCGAGTCGTCCAGAAGGAGTCCAAGGTTGTCGTGACTGATCCGCTGGAGAAGAATCCTCAGCTATGCAGGCAGATCAGCCATATCCTTTCGCAAAAGATCGTCGGATTCGATCGAGAAATAACACACGTGAATCCAACAACGACGGTCTTGGATGAGGATCGATTCAAGACCCTGCTGTACGAGCTGCGTGGTGCCATGCACTCGCCGCAGCCAACCTTTGAGGTTGTGTCTGGCCAGTTCCCGAGTGAGGAGCAGATTGATTCTCTTCCGGGGCGGGAACTGAATGACGTCGGCAACGACAGCAAGCGTAAGGCTAAATACAAAGATGACGCTGAGCCGTGGGTTGCGATTCTGGAGGCTATGCGGCAAAGCGGGGCGCTGCGAATGATGACCGGAGCTAATTAACGAGTGAGGAACAAGAAGCGGCACGTAGGATAACTGGGCGAAATGCTCGGACGGGGGCCGGCGTGCCAGGTTTGTTGTGACCTACACCCGGCCCTTTTTGATATAGAGGAGGCAGCAATGCTCAATAGCAGAATCAAGGCACAGAGACCATCCCGAATTGGCGAAGGTGGCGATTGTGTTTACTGCAATGGCGTTGGCCGAATACGAATGAAGATTGCCGGGGGAGATCGCGGTAGGAGCAATCGTGCAAAGCAGACAAAAGTGTGTGCTTACTGTCGTGGGACTGGTAAGGCAACGAAAGGATATTTGACAAAGTGATAGCCAACCAGGACGACATCAAGTTGCTACTGGGGTTGTCCTCGTCCATTACGGATGAGGAGCAGGGGTTTCTGTCGTTGGTGCATCCATTGGCTGAAGGACTCGTCAAGCAATACCTCAAATACGATCCGGAGCAGAAGTCGCACACCGAATACTTTCCGAGGCACCTGCGGAGCGGCGGGCCAGGATACGATTACGAGGGGCGCTGGACGTCACGTAGTGGCCTGGCGATATGGGAATCGCGAGATAGCGACAACACGCTGCAGCTGACACATCTGCCATTGCGGCGCATCACTAGTGTGCGAATTGATACGGCAGCCAAGCATGGCGATGCTGCCAATAGCTTCGACTTAGACACAGTGCGCACCCAAGGCATAGATTATTGGGGCGATTGGGATCAGACGAACGTGGGCTACAGCGGTGAGCTTTACTCATATGGCTCATGGCCGAGCGAGCCCGGAACAGTCAAGGTCGTGTACCGAGCGGGCTACTCGCCGGCTGAATTGCTGGGCACGGCGACTGAGGATGCACTGGTAGGCGATGTGATCACGACTGCCGGTGTGGACGGATCGGGAATAACGCGGGCTGTCCATATCACGGTGATCTCGCAGTTTCTAAAAAATATGGCATTGAAGAAGAAGGATATCGCCGGCTTCACACCTGGAGCACTGCTTGGCGAGCGATTGGGCGACTATAGCTATCAGGTTGACAGGGGGACATTTGGGGCAGCAGGTCTTGCCGTCTCGCTGCCGGATGAGGCCAAGGAGCAACTCGAGGCATATAGACACTGGGGGCTCGCGAGACTATGAGCCTGTTGGAAAAACTTCCGCACACGGTAAGCCACCTGCGCAAGACATACGCGAGGGACCAGTACATCGGCAACACGACGGACACAGAGGAGTTGGCCACGAGCGTGCGTTGCTGGATCCAGACAGTCGGACAGTCGGAGGTGCAGCAGTATGAGAAGGCGGACCAGTTGATCACGCACAAGGTGTACTACAAAACGCAGCCGACATTGCGTCCTGGAGACCTGATTCGCGTGACGGCCGGGCCAAGCTATGTCGGAAAAGACTTCAACTTTGAATCACTTGCTGATGCATCTGCCGGTTTAGGGAAGTTATTCAAGGTGATGGTGAACGAAGAGAATAACGTACCAGTTACGTTTGCAGGATAATGGCCATGCCGCGTTTTACCGTCGGAGGAGCAGTTACCGAGGGGATAGTGAAGGCCGGAGGAGTGCACTCGGCCGAAGCGTTGGGCATCCATTTGGAGCCACGCCTGGTAGGAGGAGTGACACTCGGAGCAGAGCGAGGAATTTCTAAAGGCACATTCCGAAGCGTGAAATCGGCTGTGTCGCGGATGTCCAAGATACGCACTGGCAAAACAGAAGCCACTGTCGTCTGGAACGGCGAGAAGCTCGAGAAAATCCTAGAACTTGAATTCTCTAAGCGGATCAAGCTTGCTACGCAGCTGGTCAAGGACCAAGTAAAGCTGAATCTCAACAGGTCGGTGTTGAAGTATAAGGGGCCTATAAGCAAGAAGATACGAGTATTGCCAGAAAGCCGCTCGAGACCAGGCGAGTTTCCGCGAAAAGAGACTGGCGATTTGCAGAAGAATATCTTCGGCGAGACGCCACGTCCCGACTGGGGTGTTGTAGGGACAACGTATGGTTATGGCTTGTTGCTTGAGACGCAGATGAATAGATCGTACCTACGTCGGACGCTGCTTGAGATGCAGCCGAAGATCAGGCAGATACTGGTGAAGGCAGTTTCACTTTGAAATGATACACCCAGTTGTCAAAGTATGGCAACATAGTATGGAGCAGGCGAGCAAAGACGAGCAGGAGCAGTCTATGGCCAAAAACACATGTGTTCGGTGTGGCAGGCCGGTAATCGGCATAGCGAGTACGCAGAACATCTTGTGCCGCGCCTGTGCAAGGGACTTGTTCGGTGATGACTGATGGCTACGGAGGCAGGTACGTGGCGACTGGACGAGGCGATCGCGGCACACTGGGAATCAAGAGGGCTCGACACCGACTTCCGCGCCGAATGGCTCGATCCGACTGCGATGGAGTACGAGCCGCTGCACGACGGGATGGCCAGACCGGAGCCGCCAGGTCCGTACTGCGTGTACGAGAAAGACGAGCCGGAGATACTGGCGAGGATGACAGGGATTGACAACAGCGGAGACGATAGGGAGTTGCAACGGTGGACGTTTCGATTCAAGGTGCACGCACAGGATACGAGCAGCGAGAGCGCGAAGAGCATTGCTCAACGGCTGGCGAAGAAGATCGCTGCCGCCTTCGACCCCCACAATGCTATCCAATTCGATGGCGTTGCGCATGTCGTGACGGAGCGGGGCCCGGATTGGCACGACCAGGAGGGGGAACAAGAGGCGTCGTGGACGCTGCAGTTCTCGATTCTGGTGGACGCGACAGTGGGGGCCTTTGGCGGCGAGGCCGAGTTCAGTTCGAGCAGCAGCTTCTCCGAGACGTCGACCACATCAATGTCGTCATCCTCAAGTTGTTCGAGTGTTACGGAGCCTATTGCTGAGGAGGACGACGTGCTGGATTTCGGCGACATCGGCGGAGTATACGACAGCCAGGCGGCGGCCGTGGCCAACAGGGCAGCACTGATCGCATATCTTGCCACCCGTGTCAACGAGCCTGTCGAGCTGGGGTTCCGCGGACCTGTGGATTATCTCGACAGCAAACGTCAGCCGGCCAATGTCTACCTGGACCTGTCAGCTGGGGCGATCGCGATCACGGTGGGCGGGGCCGGAAATATGTCGCACCTGACGTTCTTCGGTGGCTCGAAGATCTTCGGCGTGAATGCGGCCACGCCGGCAACGCCGATCTTCCAGATCACGCGCGGGTCGGGGCAGATGCCTCGTGTTGTGATTCGAGGCCTGGCTTTCGAGTCCGATGGGTCCGTGATCAAGTTCGTCTACGGGGGATCGGGTGTCGTGCTGGAGGATGTCAAGATCGATGACTTCACTGGGGCTGGGTCAATCGACCACGAGGACTGGACCGACGTGGAGGCCGAGACCTGCAGCTACGGCGTCTGGCTGGAGGATGCCGACGGGGCCCGGATCCAGAACCTGCAGATCAAGCAGGGTAGCGGCCACGGGATCGTGGCCACCAGGCTGCATGCCGGGGACGTCGATGCCCGGATTCAGTTGTGTGAGGGTGCCGGATTCAAACTGCAGCAGTTCAACGGCAATCGTGCTCACCTCTGGGCCGAATCCTGCAATGGCTACGGGCTTCTGGCCCGTGACTGCGGCGGCGACCGGCGGAGCGGAGGTGTCAAGGTCGCGAACGATGGGGCGCCGAATGACTGGAGGGCATGGTTTGAGGCCAACAACGGGCGAGGCACGAGCCACGGGGCCAGCGGCTACAGGTTCTCCCAGTTTAAACTGGCCAACTGCACGAGGATCAAGATGGCTGGCCACAGCGGCTGGCGGGACAATCAGGCGAGGCTCGACAGAATATCTCGGTTGCGGAATGAGTTCGTCGAGGACTACTACCTAGACCCGAGCGTGGATCCTGACTTGTATTTGGTAGGTGCAGCCGGGGCCGGCGACGAATACCTAGTCAACGTCGCGAACATCACGCTGCCGCCGGCTGGGTTCGGCAACGCGAGTTGCACGAACTGGGACACGGTTTGGACAGACCCCGGCGACAGGCCGACAGCGACGATCGTTGGGAGCGGGACGGCGAGCGACCCGGAGCGGATTCGGATCACTTGGCCCGGCGGCTGCTTCGACGCCACGAGTGGGACAGACACAGCCTACTGGAGACCGTTCTGGGCCGTGGCCTTGAGCTCGCCTGGAAGCTATTTTTTCACTGCTCAAATCAAGGCAACGACATCCGTCGCAGGGACATATTGTGCATCTCGGGAAAGCTTATCGGTGGCGAATCGCCAGACGAACTCGCTTGGCAGCTTCTCGATTGCACCAGTGTCTGGGGCCATCACGGGGCTGACGCTTTGGGACACGCACAGCCGTTGGCTCAGCGGTTCATTTACGGTGGACGATATCCGGTCTGACATCTCGCCACAATTTGCCGCTTGGGATAACGGCATGCAAGATCTGGACGGGGACGCCAGTCAAGACACCGAAATTATTGTGGATATTTACCAACTGAGGCTTTACAAGTTTGTGTGACCATGGCTATCCCAAACACCAGAGGAAGCTGGACGCTTGACGGAGCCATCAACCAGCGGTGGGACGACGCCGGCCTGGACACGACGATCAAGCTGGAGTGGCCTGCAGCGGACAGATTGATTGACAAGTACCAGGCGTTGAACGACGGGTTTGCGAGGCCTACACCTCCAGGCCCGTACGTAGTGTACGAAAAGTCGATCCCGGTCGTGATGGCCCACATGAGCGGCCACACTGCGGCGCAGCGGGAAGACCAGTTGCAGCAGATACTCGTGGCGTTCCGGATTCACGCCAAAAGTACTGCGGCCGAGTCTGCCAAGTCGATCTGCATCAGACTTGCGAAAGAGGTAGCCGAGGCATTTGATCCAAATACGGCACCTTGGGAGATGACAGACGACAAGATAGTGATCGTGAAGCGAGGACCTGACTTCCACGCGAGAGAAGACGACGATGAATGGGTGTGGGTGCTGCAGTATGACGTACTGATTGACGCGGAGTATCTGCAGGCGTGACAAATGGCCAACCGTTCGGCGGAGAGCGATATCCAGCTTCTGGTCAAGTCGACCATGATGCTCACTGTCGACGATGGATGGCGGACGAGCGTAAAGGTGGGCGGCTGGGTGTTGAAGCAGCATTTGCTGACTGGAGTGGAATCCGATCAGGCGAATCGAGGTTGGGGGTACGAGGGTACGATAGCGAGCGGGAATGTGGTTGACTTAGACCTCTACGACATGGCTGGACTGAACACCGGCGGCGGGGCTGGCCGTGATGGGCTCGGCCAGGCTCTGGCCATGGAGGAGATCGTATCTCTGGGGATCGCGAAGATTTCCGGTAGCGGGCAATTGGAGGTCATGCCTACACAGCCAGCCAACTATCTGACATGGGTACCGCCACTCACGGTCGCGGATGGAAATGCCCTGAAGACTGACGGCGTGGCGCTCATGCATCAGTCGCACACAGATGCGTTTGATGTCGAGGATGGCTCGAGTCACGTTTTGCGTCTGGGTGCCAACGGCGGCGACGTGACATACCGTGTCTACCTAATCGGCCGCCATGACGACCAGTTGTCCTCCAGCAGCACGCTGTCGACATCTTCACTCAGTTCCATGACGACATCTGTCTCTGGTAGCTCTGTCAGCAGCTCGAGCTCTCTCTCCGTGTCGTCCTCGAGTTCGTCCCTCTCAGTTTCATCATCGTGCTCTTCTCTGTCTATGTCTTCATCCTCGAGCTCGCTATCCGTTAGTTCCTCGAGCAGCAGTCTATCCGTGTCGTCAAGTTCGTCGAGCTCGCAGTCTATCTCGTCTGTGACGATAACTTCATCCTCGCAAAGCGTAAGCTCATCCAGCTGGTCCAGTTTCAGTTCGAGCCTGAATTCATCCTGCAGCACGATTGCCAGGACCAGTTCTTCAACATCGAAGAGTTGTTCGAGCCAAACGATGTCCACATCGAGCTCGATGGAATCCGGTGTTACGTCCTCGTCCAGCAGCACGGCTGGGAGAACTACGTCTAGTACAGTCGGCCAGTCGACAACGTCTGTCTCGAGCAGCGTGGGGCGGACTACCTCGAGCTCCAGCACGGTAGCCAGCGTGACATCATCGACTGTCGCCAGGACGACGTCGTCGAGCTCAAGCTCCGAAAGCTCATCCTCAAGTACCGTTGCGAGATCGACATCAAGTACCGTGGCGCGATCTACTTCCAGCACAATCGGCGAAACTACGTCTAGCACGGCTGCTTCACTGACCTCCTCCAGTTCGTCCACCTCTTCGACAATCGTTGAAACAACGTCCACGAGCTCGTCAATCACAGGATCCATTGAGAATCTGCAGGCTACCGTGTGGGCCTACAACCAGATCAGCCTCTCGTGGGACGCAACCGGGGTGAACTGGTACGACGTGGAGGTGCAGGACGGTGGCGGGCGGTGGAACCACGTGCGGAGCGTGTACGACAACGGGGTGGATATGGCCGGCTTCGATGCGGCCACGACATACAGTTTTCGCGTGCGAGGAGTTGAGAATACTTGGCCGGACTGGAGCTACACCGACTACTCGGCTGTGGTGACGCCTACGACCAGTGCATATCAGGCGGCTCCCACGTTCACCGTCACGGACGACACATCTTGGAACACGGCCTATGTCAACGCAGAGGCTGGCGACGTTATAGAGATTCTGCCGGGAACAGTCCTGACAGAGAAGACGGCGCCGCCATGGCGAGTTGGATCCGGTAAGTTCGTCACAATCCGATCCGCTGCCATGGCATTACTGCCAGGTTTTGACCAGCGGATTGGACCAAGTGATATCGGCAACATGCCGATGTTTCGCACACGACAGCAAGTTGCCGGCGCAATGCATGTTGGCCCAGGAAGTCACCATCTCTCTTTTGAGGGTATTCGTTTTGAAGCCGATCAACCGACGCAATACCGCGTGAATTACATCGTTGTGTTTAACGAAGCTTTCCAAGATGTTAACAACGATCCGTATGACATCGAGTTTCATCGGTGCTGGGTCGAGAGCCCGAGGCCAGGTACAGTTTTCGGTGCGACGACATTTACGGAATGCGATTCAGGATTTTACAGTTATGGTGCAGATCGCGTTGTGATCAAAGACACTTATTGCAAGGAGCTGTCTGCAGAAACGCAAGATGCGCCATCGATTGGTGGGACGCGCGGTAAGGAATGGGCAGTAAACAACTGCCATCTTGAGGGGAGCATGCCAGTGTTCTGGGGCGGTGCGAGCCATCCAGAAACTGACGTGTTGCCAGACTTGCACAGCTATCGCCGCAATCACATCGTCAGGCCTACATATTGGATTCCGACGGAGGCCGACTACGACGGGCGATCCCGCAACCGCAAAAACATGTTTGAAATCAAATATGGCCAGCGGTTCCTGATTGAGGACAACTATTTCCAACGTGGTTATTGCACAGATTCTTATGTCGTGATTCTGACGCCACGTGCTGACATTTCCTGGTCTGGCATTTACGACGTGCAGATTCGATACAACCACTTCGACACGATTGACGGAGGATTCCGGATTTCAGGAAGCGATGGATTGTACTCGCCACCGAATGATGGCTTTGCAACAAAGCGACTAACAGTATCGCACAATTTGATCGAGGATTTTGGTAAACTTTCGCAGCTCGGCAAGCGAGAATACGAGTTTAATACATCCTCGCCAGAATGGGATCGTTTAGAGGACATCTGTTTCCGCCGCAACAGTTGGGTAACTGACGAGTTGTCCGGTCTGACGCCTTGGTTTTCACCTACCAATGCTGTTGCGCTTTGGGAAGATGGCTTCGGGCTTGTCGGCCAGTTCATTTACGAAAACAACATCACATGTGGACTACTCGGCAGAGACGGTGGTGCGAATGACATAACTGTATTGTCATATGTCATAGGAGATAATCGCTGGACCTTTGAGAATAACGTAATGGTCCTAGCAGATTCGAGCCTCAACAATTCGACAAAATTCCCAAACAACTATAATCTTGCAACCGGTCCTGGCGACTCTGGCTACAACATGGATGGTGTTGGGTTTGTTGACTGGAGAAACGGCAATTGGCGACTTCATGAAACAAGTGCGCATTACAGCGCACAAGGCTGCGACAACTCAGTTTACGATCGCACGGCCCACTGTATTGATGGAGACTGGAGCGCGTAAATGTCGAATGTGATCAAAACAATCGGTTCTGGTGGAACATTTGCTAGTGTTCAGGCGTGGGCTGATGACATAAATACAAATGCGAATGGCTTCTATATCTCTGGTGATATCGCTATCGGCCAGGTATTAAATGACTTGTCGACAGCCAGCGGAAGCCATGTATCATTTGCTGCAGCCAATGGCACGAATCCGATCTCCAAGGCGATACTGGAGCCATCATCTGGAAATGCAAATAATGGCATTGTTGCAGGCGGCATAGTTCTAACCCAGACTAACGGAGATAACTATGGGATATACCTTGCTGCTGCCGTAGATTATCACGTAGAAATTCGAGATCTGGAGATTTACCGCAATCAGTCGTCTGGCGGGACAAACGACTTTAGCCTGATACACAATGCGTGCACCAATTCCATTGAGTTAATAGTCAAGCGATGCATTGTCCATACTAATCAATTTGGTGCAGCAACAGGAACGCCCATTGGAATCAAGGGTATTTCGGCTGGGGCTACAACACGTGCAGTGCGGTGCCTGGTCTTCGACATCGGAAATCCAACAACCGGATTTGGGATTGGAATTGCCGATGCGGTGACGATTCACAACTGCTGTGTGTATAATTGCGCTGGCAACGGCATCGGCAGTGACAATATCTTCCACGATGTTCGCAACTGCATATCGATGGATAACGGCTCCACGGACTACGCTGGTGCGTGGGCCGCCACAAAAGATCGGAACATGTCATCGGATGCCACAGCGCCGGGCACGACTGTCTACATTAATAAAGTCAGTACAGCGATCTGGACAGCTCCTGGTAGTGACGATTTTACACTCCAGCTCGGAACTGACGCCATCGGAACCGGCCAGGACTTGGGCAGCGGCTACGAACAAAACATCGACATCAAACATGACTTGATTGCCGGAGAGGTATGGGACCTTGGGGCATTCCAGTCTGGCGAGATGAGCACGTCCAGCACGGTGGCTCGCTCTAGTTCCAGCACAGTGGCACGCTCGACATCCAGTACCGTGGCTCGTAGCTCGTCCTCGCAAACTGAGTCTGAGTCGTCTCTCAGTACCGAAAGCAGCTCGACAACATCGTTCTCATCTTCCAGCACGGCGGCGATGACGACGTCTTCCTCATCCTCGAGCAGCAGTTCCACGAGCTCGTCCTCGAGTTCAAGCACCGAGGCAAGAACAACATCCTCGTCCTCCTCTACTTCTTCGTCCTCTTCGTCGACTTCTTCGTCTTCGTCATCATCCTCTTCTACCTCTTCCTCAAGTTCTAGCAGCAGCTCCACGAGCTCGTCCTCGTCGACGGCAGCGCAGATGACTTCGTCGTCGTCTTCCTCGGCCAGTAGCTCGACATCTTCGTCGACTTCATCCTCATCAACTTCTTCATCCTCCTCGCTTTCGACTTCGTCTTCATCCTCTCTATCAACTTCGTCGTCTTCCTCTTCGACGTCATCTTCGTCTTGCAGCGGGACAGATCAGGCCATTGGCACTCGGACCTTATCAGCCTCGCTCAAGTTATTTATGTCATCGACGATAACAAACGTGATTGACGATGGGTCATCCGCAAGTGTTGCGGCCATGAAGGGCCGGTTGCTGGATCTGGTACTGACGACAGGGATCGCCGACAACAAGGCAACTCGGGCTTGGCGATTGAAAGACGGATCAATCGGCTCTGGGTCCACCAAGGACATTGACTTGTACGATCTGGTTGGCGAGGACATCGGTGCTGGTGACGGGCGAGATGCACTCGGGCAGCTTATGGTCCAGAAACAAATAGTAGCCTTCGTTCTCGAGAAGACTGGCGGCGCGGGTTTGCTCGAACTGATGCCTACCAACCCTGCCAACTACTGCACGTGGGTTCCAGTCCTTACGGTCGCAGCTGGGAATGCATTGAAGACTGGAGGTCTTGCGTTGTTGGTTCAGCCGGCTGCGTCCGCTCTTCGCGTGACAGATGCTTCGAGCCACAAGATGCGCTTGGGTGCCAGCGGTGGCGCAGTGACATACGATCTGTGGCTGGTTTCTCGGCATTACGGAACATAACAGGAGCAATTATATGTCGACACGCAGTGCCGAGAGCGAAGTCAAGCTGACCTTCTCGGCAACGATCAAAAATACGCTGGACGACGGTCAAGTAGCTCAAGTCCTGCTGAGCGACACAGTGATCTCAGGCAATCTGGCCAGTGGCGTGGATGCCAATCAGGCGAACCGTGCCTGGGCACGCAAGAGCCATACCTTGGCCTCTGGCAATACAGAGGACATTGACCTCTATGACTTTGCCGACATCGATATCGGAGCTGGTCTTGGAAACGATGGATTGGGGCTCCCGATGGCACTCGAAGAGGTAGTTACGTTTTGCATCAAGCAAACATCTGGTGCAGGACGACTCGAATTGATGCCTACCAATCCGTCGAACTATGCGACGTGGGTGCCGCAGTTGACAGTCTCGCTCGGGTCTGCACTCAAGGCCGGTGGTCTGCTGCTGCTGCATCAGCCAGACGAGGATGCATTCGACATCGAGGATGGCTCATCGCACATGATGCGTGTCGGAGCTAACGGCGGAGATATCGTTTACGACCTCTATCTGGTTGGGCGACACGATGACGAGGCCTCGAGTTCCTCGAGTTCGTCCACTTCCTCTTCGTCCTCTTCCTCTACATCGAGTTGCACGACCAGTACGCTTTCGTCGCAGTCCACCTCCTCGAGTTCGTCTTCGTCGAGTTCGACGTCCTCGAGTTCCTCATCATCGTCCTCGTGCACATCGTCGTCTTCGACAGCGGCCAGGACGACCTCTTCGAGTAGTTCCTGTTCGACCACAACGTAACAACAATAAGGAGCCCATATGAGTGGAGCAACAGTTCAGTCCGGGTCGGGCGGGAAAGTCCTGGCCCATAATGCGGATGAAGGCACCTGGTATTTGATCGCCAGAATCAGCCAATGGAATGCCAGCATCAGCGTACAGGAGGCGGCTTGGGGCGATTCTGACTCTGGAGGAAAAACTAATCGAGTTGCTGGTCGAGAAGACATCACTGGTACGATCACCGGCAAGCCAGACAAGGAACATCCCCAGTACAACGATCTGCTGTGGGATGACACGAGCGAGCCAAACAACAAGAACATCGTTGCCATGATACTCTGGGAGGATGGCAATGAGACAACGCCGGAAGATTTCTTCTACTTGCCACGGGCGCTGATTAGTGTGTTTAACATCGGGATCGATAATGATACCAAGTTGCCCGTAGATTTCAGCGCCACATTCGGGGCCGATGGTACGTGGTTCAAGCCTCGCGAGACTGGCGTGGGTCAACTTACCGGCACGGCTGCAAGGGCGGCTCTCACTGCTGGAAACTTGCGTGATATCGATCCTGTGCTGTAACTAACAGGAGTGTTGAGCAGTGGACAACGTGAGTCTAGTGACCAGGAAGATGGGTAGCTACCCATTGCCTGATGGCAAGGAAGTTGTGCTGTACGGATTCAGCGCCTTCGAGTGGGCCGCTGTCCAGGAAGCGGCATTGGCCCATTACAAACGATCCATCATCAAGACTTGGACCGACAACCTGGACTTGCTGCCGGAGGATATGCGTGATAGCGAGCTGCGCCGGGTGTATCGCGAGGCAGAGCAGATCACTTTCCGGGATCTGCCCAAGCGCAAGATGAAGTTCCCCACAATGAAGAATGGCCAACAACTCAAGGACGAGAAAGGAAACTGGCTCGAGCACGATGAGGACGTGGATTATGAGCAGTGGTGGTCAAGCGAGCTGTTGGAAGGAAAGGTGCATTGCATTTGGCTATCGGCTCGTAAAGCGCCTGGACAGGAGACGTGGACCAAGCAGTACGTTGCAGACTTGATTCGTGAGTCCGCGGCATATGAGCTGCAGAATGACCAAGATAGTGAGGAGAAAAGGCAAGTAGCTATCGAGGAGATGGCTCAGACAGTTGGCCGATTGAGCCAGCTTTCGCCAGAACTAAAAAACTCCTCACCCCCGCACGAGGCGGGGAACAACAAGCCGCTGACGGCCAGACAGAAGCGGATTCTAGAGAGGCAGAAGAGAACGCAGGCCCAAACTGGCCTTTGATCTTCCGCGAATTGTGCGAGGCCTACCCCGGACTAAATCCCATGATACTTGAGCAAATGTCACAGAACCAGATTGTTTGGCTGCTATGCGATAAAGAACGACTCAAGAACGGCGGCAAAATCACGCGCGGCACACCAAGCCAATTGCGAAAAATGGGATTGCTGCCAAGACGAAGATGGGGAGTGTGATAAGATGGCATTCGAACTTGCGAAGGCATTCGTGACCATCGGCACAGATGATACAAAATTACGTCAAGGATTGTCTCAAGTTAAGACTAGATTTACATCTGCCATGTCTGATCTTACCAAGGTCGCCGCTGGTTTTGGTATTGGTATAGGATTGCAACAGGCAGTTGGGTTCATGAGACAACTATCGGCAGCAGCCGAGGCATCTGCCGACGCCGAGATGCGATTAAACGCAGTTTTGAAAGCCACTGGTGAGGCTGCTGGCTTTAGTGCCAAAGAGATCGGTTCATTCATTCAAGAGCTGTCGAAAGCTACTGCCACGGACGATGAGATGATTTCTGACGCAATTTCCAAACTGCTTACATTCAAAGGCGTCACTGGTGATGTTTTCAAGAAAGCAACAGAGCTAGCCATTGATCTGGCTGCAACAGGATTCGGGTCTGTCGAAAGTGCAGCGACAATGCTCGGCAAAGCCTTGGAGAATCCATTAACAGGAATGATGGCTTTGACTCGAGTTGGCGTGACATTGACAGACACTCAAAAGCAACAAATAAAGAATTATACAGAGACAAATCAACTCCTCAAGGCTCAACAAATTATTCTTGATGCGATCATGGGTCAAGTAGGTGGTGTCGGTCGCGAAACGGCTACGGCCCTCAAGAGATCTAGAGTTGAGTTAGATAATATAAAGGAAACACTGGGAGTAAAGGTTATTCCTCTCAGTACAAAATGGAATGAGTTTCTCGTATCCGTTTTGACCAACGTCGAGAAAGTCGTGAATGCGTATGACCGTATCGTTCAGAACACTGATAAATGGATAGAACACAATATTAGACAGAACGAGCTGATGCGAGATACAGTGCACATGGCGGAACGAATAGCACCGAGTGGTGCAGGTAATCTTTTGGCTTTGACACAAGAGGGAATTATTTTGCAAGGAATTAGGGCTACGGAACGAGCCGATATGGACGAAACTGTGCGTAAGCATCAATTAGCGATTTTGCGAAGACAATTAGAGGAATTGAAGTTTCCAGAGAAGCTCGGCGGTGCACCGAAGGAAGTACCTTTTCCTGCGCGAGGATTTTCAACTCTCGCAGAATCCCGTGCAATATGGGAATGGGAGCGTAGAATAAGAGAAGATGAACAGAGGAAAGCGGAAAAAGATGCGCACGATGCCAGGCAACGTCTTTTACAATTGACAAATGCCCGATTCAATCTGCTTGAACTTCGTGGAATTGGTTCTCTCTTTGGCGCAATATCTGGCTTTCTTGGCGGAGCATTAACGCCCAATGTTCGAGAGCGAGAGACTATGCCCAACATTGGCACAACCAGTTTCCAAGGTATCAACGATGCTTTTCAGCAGGCCATGAACGATCGGCAGAATCCAGTGCATAAGACAAACGAGATACTGAATACCGGAATCAAACGGCCGCTCGAGGAGATGGCGAAGGCCGCCAAGACATCGGCACGAGATTTTGGTGCAGCTGCGGCTGGTGCGATCAAACAGGGACTGACAGGATTATTTGGCGTCGCTAACGAGTAGGTTGACAATGTCCAGCGAATTCACAGCCAACATTGTGATAGACGGGATCCAGCTCAAATTGATGGAGGGATACCCAAAGTTCAGCGTTCCGTTTGATGAGACAGAGCGCATCACAGCAAAATATCTCATCCGCTCGTCCGACGTGCTGGCTCTGTGGAAAAAATGTAGAGTCAGCACGAGATTGATCAACGGTATTCCGGCCACAATCTTTCCGCTGCAATTTCAGAATCTCCCATTCTTCGCGATACAAACCGAGTTCGATCCATACCCGGACAATCTCCCTGGCGACCCATTTGCATACAACTCCGGAGACTCTCCGACTTCAGGAATCGCGGTGGCCGCATCCACATACACACACCTCTACACCGCCACGATCACGTACGGCCGTGAGGGAATTGTGCCAGGAGAGCCAGGCACTCCACCAGATGAACAAGACCCAACTGATGTGGCTACGTATGGTGTTCACACGATGAGCGGGAGTGGTCAAGCTCTCGTTGTAACATCTGACAAAATCCAATACTTTAAAACATCAAGTGCGCCATCACAGGATGAGAACACGCATGCTTTTCTCGGTGACTTTGGTGACAAAAAAAACGTTGTCAACAAGGACACAAATCTAGCCAAGGCCATCCCTATTGTCGAACATTCGGTAAACATTCCAAGACTCAAGAATCCGGATTGGGATAATATAGCAGGCTTGCTCGGCACAGTGAATGACAACAACGAAGAGCATGTTCTCTCTCATGTTTGGCCGAGATTCAAGGATGCACACCAACGACCGAACACGATAATGTACGCCGGATTCACAGCGAAACCAGTGCACGTTATCGATCCAGATACATGGGCGCCAGAGGATGGACTTCCAATCTACGAGGTTGACTTCCGATTCAGCGAGCGGCTCGTCTATTACAAGGGTCTTCGCTATAGCTGGAATCACGTGTGGAATAATGATGAGCAGGAATGGATTCTACCAGTCCTGGGCGGCGCTCAAAATTTGCCGATGTACAACGATTCGGATTTCAGCTTGCTCCCGAAGCAGTTGCCGTTTTAGATCAAAGGCGGTGGCATGCGACGAGAATTCAAGGAGCAGTACGATCCTGGTAAAAAGTATCTTGTTGGCGGTGCATTGCTCAACAAGACGGCTCGGGCTATCAACAACATAACTGGCCAGTGGCCAGATGCATTCGAGCACGTCATCCATGGTGGCAATATCGAATCACGCATTCGGCCTCGCCCGGCGCATATCGGCATAGCCACAATCATCACCGGCTCACAGAACCCGGAAGATTTCTATTACCAGAATCAGGATTATGATCTCTGTCTCGAGAGCTACGATGGCACGGGTGATGGCTATAAAATCGTCACGCCGCCATGCCGAAGGGATAATCGATATCTATGCCACTTTCGAGCCTTCACATGGCAAAGAACAAACGAAGATCCTGTCACAGACAAATGGGAGGATCGCTTATCCGGCGACCCAGACATTGATCCCGTATATTGGCTCGACGCTTCCGGTTACTGGGAACCATCAGTCACGGATATCAGTGCCAGCTACCGGCACGACTTGACTGACTTCTCGGGTGTTGACGAGAAGACTGACAAGAGAGGGCTAGGCCACATCCCGCAGTTCCGTGTCGGCGATACTGTTGTGGCCTACTACGATGAGCAGCGAGGAGCTTTCGTGCCCCTCGCCGGCGTCTTTCAGGATCCACCGGTTGCAGACTTCGTGGGCGATGATCCGCAGACTGTTTCCAAGGAGCTGTCGTCCAGTCAGCCCGGGGCGTTCGTCTACATTGAAGTTCAGGATCCGCTAATCGAGCATGAGGACGAGGACTGGGTGGTGATGGACGGAGTGGCATTGGCGATCAACGCGCCGCCATTTCAGACGAACGAAAATGAAGATGTCAGGACTTGGCGCGGTACGGCATCCACATCTGTAGTCTTTCTAGCTAGCAACGATGGAGCTTTCGATCAAAAGAAATATCATGTTCGACTTCGCGGGGTGAATGCGACGCAGTTCGATCTCGAAGTATCGCGAGTCAATCTGAGGCTAACTGGACTAGGCCGCTATAGCAAGTTCCATGATCTCACGGGAGCGTTCAAAAATGCTGGCGTTGCATCTGGCAGTTTCATTGCCGGCGGCCAGCCGCTTGTTTTGCCTACTGGAGTCCATCGGACGGAAGGACGTTTCAAGGACTCTCCTCTGTTCAATTTGAATGGGACAGGAGAAGTTCTGATCAGCTACAACGACCCACACGACGCATGGTGGGTCAAGGCCGAGCTGATGGTAGAGTACATGGCTCAGATCAAATACTGCGCTGTACCGCTCGTATGCGATATTAAGTGCGGTCAAAGCGTGTGTGGCGGCTGCGCCAACGAGGTAGCGCCGACGACAATGCTAGTGGAGATCAACGGCTTGCTCGACTACGTACATACACTTGATCCTAATGGTCTGGTGTATGGCTGCGAAAACTGCGACGAAATAAACGGACCACATACCCTTGTTTTAGAAACATCGCCTTCGTCGGATGCTTGCATTTGGCGTGAGAATGTTGACGAGGTTCCTGGTTATGATCTGTACCTGATTATAGGTTCTGATGCGGATCACAATAATTGGGGTGTTGGTTATGTCGGCACCGTACAAGGCACTTTCAAGGAAGAGGGTGAATGTCCGCTTTGTCCAGATGGCGCACCATATCATGCAACGGTTATCCTTTCTGTACACGCAAGCACAAATGAAATTGATGGTTGCCTTGGTGCATATAATCCAAACAACCCGGCCAAAGCAGATGCCGTAATCGTTTGGCGATACTGTTCTAGCGAACCATTTGACTGTTTCAATCTCAATAGGACACTTCAGCTATTTTGCGACAACAACGGGGACAACTATAGCTGTACTGGTGGGACAGCTCGCGTATCGAGTCCGGA
>Ga0209520_10000316_pt1 | contig 26974 bp, 30 predicted proteins | sample Rifsed16ft1_FD_184009 | JGI IMG/M metagenome (GOLD analysis project Ga0209520, IMG submission 184009) | Soil microbial communities from Rifle, Colorado, USA - sediment 16ft 1 (version 2) | ecosystem: Environmental > Terrestrial > Deep subsurface > Rock core/Sediment | place: Rifle, Colorado...
GACAATTCCCGTGGCCTCTTCTGGATCCTGCAATTGATCACAGATGGCTACCTTATGCCCAGCCTTGATTAATCTTCGAATGTAAGAATCGGCGGCGTGATGAGGCACGCCTGCCATGGGTATCGCACCTTCACCTTTGGAACGTGAGGTGAGTGTAATTCCCAATACCTTAGAGGCGAGCTTGGCGTCCTCAAAAAATAATTCGTAAAAATCGCCCATACGAAAAAAAAGCAGTGCGTCTTTGTGCTGCCTTTTTATTTCGTTGTATTGACGCATCATTGGTGTTTCAGTAATCATATGAAAACAATCACAGGTTTGATTTTATAGAAACCTTGGCATAGACAATTTGCCAGTTAAGTGCAAAGAATTTCAAATTTAATAGTATCATTGACAACCCCCCCTAGCCCCCTTTACTAAGGGGGAATAATTTGTCCCCCTTACCAAAGGGGGTCAGGGGGTTGTTGATGCCGAATCTATTTCGGTATATCAAGTAAAAGTTGCTGCCGAAGGCAACTTAATTTGAGGTAATGCCTCAGCAATCTTGAGCCTGGATATCCTGAAATCAGGGATATCCTGAAAAAAATAAAGATGAGAAGCACATGAACAATCAGAAGAACCAAAACCACTCACAAGCATCATAGCGTTTTTTATATTCCCAATTTTTTGACTCAGCACACACTCTGCTTTCTTTTCAGCAGCATAGGTATGGACACAAATCACCTGCCCATAATGGAGCAGATAATCGATATGCCAATGCATTTTTTTATCTCGCCGCAAATGCCTATTTATACGGTCTTCCAGGTTGTTTTGAGCGCTCCCGACATAGACATAAAAACCTCTCGGAAAGCCAAAGTTACCTAGACATCCAACCCGTATATTATGCTTTTTAACGAGTTTAATGGTAAGACAATATATACCTTTGGTTAAAACGCGATTCATTTCTACTCAAATAGTATAAAAAATTCCCTTATAAATGGGAAGTCTATATTTTTAATAACCATGTAACTAAAATTCCCTTAAAAACCAATTGACCTTGACAACTCTTAGATCTTATGTTAGCATTTTACATATTATTAAGTTATAATTTCTTGTGAGATATTGTGTTATGATTCCAGAACATTTAAAATATGCACCCACCCACGAATGGTTTCATGTCGAAAGTAAATCAATCACTGTTGGACTAACAAAACATATCGTTGATGAACTAAATAAACTTTTGTTCCTGGACTTACCTAAAGTAGGGGAAGAAATCCTTGCGGGTATTTGCTTTGGAGAACTTGAATCGTTAGAAAATCTGATTGATATCACATCGCCCATGGAAGGCGAAGTTATTGCAGTAAACGAACGATTATTTGAAAACCTGGACATATTAAGTAACGACCCTTATGTGCATGGTTGGTTAATAAAGTTCAAAACAAAAGAACGCCATGTCATCGATGAATTGTTGAGCGCCCATGAATACGCCGCATACATTAGCAAATCGCATCCTGCTGCCCCCCTAAGACAAAGGAAACGACGCAGCAAGGTAGTCACAAAAGGAAAGCGGCGAAGATAACCTTTTCTATGAACTCTATAACCAAACGCAAGCTCGTCATTTTAACTGAGGGCAGACTCGATGTCTTTAGCGCAAAAACGGCTGTTAGCGTTATCCGATATTGCAGAGAAGAAGTCGTTGCGGTCATAGATAGTGTCAATGCAGGAAAAGACATTGAGTCGATTATTGGCGTTGGCAAGGGAATTCCCATTGTTAGTACCGTAGCGGAAACTTTACCGTTAAAACCCACGGCTCTCCTTATCGGTATTGCCCCTCCAGGCGGCATGCTTCCAGCCGAATGGCGTAAGCACATTACCGATGCCTTAAAAAACAACCTCGATATCATTAGCGGTCTCCATTGCCATGTAAGCGATGATCCTGAATTTACTCAACTGGCGCACGACCATCGACGTGAAATCTGGGACGTCCGCAAAGTTCCCGAAGACATTCCTCTTGGCACCGTAAAAGCAAAAGAGACAAAGACGTTGCGCATCCTTACCGTAGGCTCTGATTGTAATATAGGTAAGATGGTGACCTCTATCGAAATCACAAATGCCGCCAAAAAACGGGGGATTAACGCCTGTTTTGTGGCAACAGGGCAGACAGGAATTATGATTGAAGGGAGTGGAATTGCTGTGGATCATGTCATTTCCGATTTCATTTCCGGGGCGGCAGAAAAACTCGTGCTCGACCGAGCTCAGTATCAACTTTTAAGTATCGAGGGACAGGGCACTATCGTTCATCCGGCATATTCCGGCGTTACCCTTGGTCTATTGCATGGTTCAGCGCCGCATGGCCTTATCTTATGCCATCAGCCTGCACGAAAGACGCTTCGCCATTTTGCCAGCTTTCCCATTTTGCCCCTTCCTTATTTGATCGAACTTTACGAAAAACTGGCGCAGCCAGTCCATCCCTGCAAGGTACTTGGCATTTCGCTCAACTGTGTGGGTATGTCCGACAATGATGCATTGCGAGAGATACAAAAGGTGGAAAAGGAAACGAAACTTCCTGCTACCGATCCCATCAAGTTCGGTGTGGATAAATTTATTGACGTCATCCGTCCTCTCTTACCATGAATCTCTCTTTCCATCCTTTAGATTTGAAACTCAGGCACACCTTCCAGATTGCCCGAGAGATTCGTGATGTACAAAACAATATTATAGTTCTTTTAAAAGATGAAAATGGAATTACGGGATTGGGAGAGGCAGCACCTACCAGCTTTTTTGGAGAAGATGTAAAGAGCGGTACTGAAGTGCTTACGCAGTCCGTCGATTTATTAAAAAATGCCGATCCCTTTCATATAGAAGATATTACCGGTTCCCTCAAGAACAAATTTCCAAAGGATACCGCTGCACGTGCGGCAATTGACATAGCCATCCACGATTTCATCGGCAAGAAACTAAAAATACCCCTTTATAAGCTCTTAGGCTTGAATCGAAAAGAAGTAAAGACAACCTCGTTCACCATAGGAATTGATACCCTGGAAAAAATGTGCAAGAAGGTGGATGAGGCAAAAGATTTTCCCATATTGAAAATAAAAGTAGGTATTAAAAACGACATGGAAATTCTGAAAGAATTACGCAAAATTACCAAGGCTGTTTTCCGTGTAGACGCCAATACAGGCTGGACGGTTGATGAAGCGATAAAGAAGCTGAACATTATAGAAGAACTCGGGGTCGAACTCGTAGAACAACCGTTTCCTGTCGGCAGCATTGAAGCGCTGAAGAAGATCAGGCGTCATGTAAAGATCCCTGTCTTCGCTGACGAAGATGTAAAAAATTCAGGGGACATACCCGCCCTGTCAGACGCCGTGGATGGTATTAATATTAAACTGATGAAATGCGGTGGAATTCGCGAAGCCCTTCGGATGATTTCCACGGCTCGAGCCCACGGTCTCAAGATAATGATTGGATGTAATATCGAAAGTTCGGTGTCCATCACGGCGGCAGCACACCTAACGCCCCTCGTTGACTACGCCGACCTTGACGGACATTTGCTTGTTACAAATGATCCTTACATCGGGGTAACCGTTGATAAGGGAAAGTTAACACTCCCCGAAAGTGATGGGCTTGGGGTGAAGACACGCTGAATGTGCCATTATAAAATATGTGGATTTAAGTTAAACACGGACAAACGAAGTTTGTCCGTGTTTCCCCAAAACCCGCTTAAATAAAATGAAAATTCCTTTACGACAAGTTAGGATGAAACTGGCTAGGAAACAAAACGACTCGTAACAATTTAGTTTTTTGAAAAATCAAGGGGAACATAAAAAAACAATGTAGCCCCAGTAGGGGTGATCTGTTTGTAGGAGAAATAAAATTCAATATTGTGAAAAGCTCCGTAGGAGCGGTCTGTACTATGCCTAATACCTATTCGCAAATTTACATTCAAATTGTCTTTGCTGTTAAAGACAGACTGAATCTTATTCCAAGCCAATATCGAGAAAAATTGCATAAATACATCACGGGTATTGTACAGAACCGCGAACAAAAAATGCTATCCATTTTTTGCATGCCTGATCATACCCATTTGCTGGTTGGGTTAAAGCCATCCATTGCCATTTCTGATTTGGCAAGAGACATAAAAGCTGGTTCTTCAAATTTCATCAATGATAGCAGATGGGTGCCAGGCAAATTCAATTGGCAGGAGGGGTTTGGGGCATTTTCTTATTCCAGAAGCCACATAGACGCCGTTATCAAATACATTCTACATCAGGAGGATCATCACAGAAAGAAAACCTTCAAGGAAGAATACCTTGATTTTTTGAAGAAATATGAAGTTAAATATGATGAAAAATATTTGTTTGAGTGGATAGGATGAACAGGACGCTCCTACGGAGCTTTCATTCTGTTCTTGCGGTTCTTTCTACAAACAGATCGCCCCTACTGGGGCTACATTGTTGTTTTCTATTGGATTTTTCAAAAAACTAAATAGTTACAATGACTCAGAATAAACCACTAACACAAGAAATACTGACCTATGCCAAAGGGATACACGATTATGTAATTCAGATGCGAAGGGATTTCCACAAACATCCTGAAACCGGTTTCGTTGAAACCCGTACGTCCAGCGTTATTGCCGATGAATTGAAACGATTGGGACTTCAGGTGCAAACAGGCATAGCAAAGACAGGCGTCATCGGCATCCTGGATGTTCATGGGGCGTCAGGTACCGTAGCCTTTCGGGCCGATATGGATGCCTTGCCCATAACGGAAGAAAATGAGCTTGAATTTAAATCCCAAAATGAAGGGGTGTCTCATGCCTGTGGACATGACGCCAATATGGCGATGCTCCTGGGCGCTGTCAAACTCATGGTGCAGTTAAAGGATAAACTCAAACGACGGGTAAAATTTATCTTTCAGCCATGCGAAGAACAACACCCGGGCGGGGCGAAGTTAATGGTGGAGCAGGGCGTTCTCAATGATGTGGATGAAATTTACGGATTACATATCGAACCAAATATTGCTTCGGGTACTTTTGGATTACGGGCCGGCGCCACGATGGCGGCTACAGACCGTATTGTTATTACCATTATAGGGAAAGGCGGCCATGCCTCTACCCCCCATTTATGCGTAGACCCAGTCGTTATTGCAGCCGAGGTAATCCTGGCTATCCAGACTATTCACTCACGCAAAGTAAACCCTTTATCCCCATGCGTAATTTCTTTATGTCAGATATCAGGAGGAACGACCTTCAACGTCATCCCGGACAGAGTAAAGATTATAGGTACGGTAAGAACCCTGTCCAAGGAATTGAGATACCGAATGCCACTCTTGATAGAAGAAACTATTAAGGGAATTACTTCACTCAACAATGCCACATATCAATTTGAATATCTCAAGGGACACCCTCCCTTAAATAATCCTCAACCACAGGTGGAGTTCATACAAAACAGGATCGAAGGCCTTTTTGGCAATAAATCGGTGGAAAACATAGACCCCAAGATGGGGGGAGAAGATTTCTCTTATTATTTGGAAAAGATAAAAGGGGCATATGCCTTTTTAGGTTCTGGGAATCTGGAAAAAGGCACACATCAGCCGTTGCACAGCTCTCGGTTTCTCTTGGACGAAGATGTGCTTTACATGGGCCCGGCTTTGTTTACCTATATTGCTTGCACACCATAGTAAAAATTTCTCCTTATTAGTTTATTCCAGGTTCGTTTTAGTTTGGATATTTTAGATGAAAATTGCTTTACTATCACCTATTAGTTGGTGAACACACTAGAGATATTACGATCCGCAGAAAAGGTTTATTTTAACGAGAAGGTAACTCCTCATCTTGGTAATAATCTTGTGGCCTACCATGAAACGGCGGGCCAACCTTCCAGGAATAAGTTATTGGGCGGCGCCTATGCCCTTCTGCATCCAATTCATTCTGCGAAACCTTTTGATCTGAGTATTGTTGAGTCCATATCTTCTTTACTTGTTCTTCGTACTGTCCTTCGCCGTACTTCGGATACTCCTTCTTAAATCCTTCCCAATGTTCTGAAAATACTTGTCCTCGTGAAAACGGAGATCTGCTTGAATACATTCCATCCCTTCACTGGTAATAGAAAAGATATTTTAAATATTTGAAACCAAATTTATTTATCCTGTAAGAAAATTTTTAACCTGACCTTACTTTTTCTTGTATATCGTTGTAAAAATGTTATACTTTGGTCTTGTTTTTTCAGGGAATTTTCTTTGCATCTTTATTAGAAATTGTAAGCATATATTCCGCGGCCTCCAAAGATGCGAGAACATAAACTCGAAAAGAGATAGCGGCTGAAGGCGGCAAGGCGCTTTACATAAAGGCAAAACAACTTTCTCCAAAGGTCACATCAAGATTGGTCGGGGTAGAGGTTGGAGTCCAGTGATTCGTTTGACGGCCTGTGAGCTTGCTATAGAGGGGAAATGTCAAGATTCAAGACCTGATCCAATGTTCTGCTATGCAGCTTACGAGAATTAAGTATGGTGTCCCCAGAATTTCTGATGGAGTAACTATTGAAAAGGGTTCGGTTATTGGCGCTGTGGTAACTAATGATATCCCGCCGTATTCAATAGCTGTTGGTGTGCCGGCGCGGGTTGTGAAAAAGAGAAAGGGAAAGGAGTTGTTTGTGACGGAAAAATTAAGAATAGGCGTTGTGGTAGTAACATTTAATAATGCAGAAACGGTGCATTCAATTATTGGTGCGCTTGTATCTCAGACGAGGATGCCTGATGAAATTGTAGTTATAGATAATGCCAGCTCTGACAACACTCAGGATATAATTAAAGGATTTCAGAGTGTGAGATATATTCGTCTTACTGAAAATACTGGCAGCGCCGGTGGTTTTTATGAGGGGATGAAAATTGCGAGTGAAAATAATGACTTTGTTTTGACTCTGGATGATGATTGTGATTTTAAACCCGATACATAACAAAATCTTTTTAATGGTTTTATGGAGGTTGAATTATTGGGAAAAGTTGGTGCGGTGAGAGGTGTTGGCAAAAACCACTTGGCATCATTCCCGACAAGAACGAGTCTTTTTTCTTGAAGGGGAACTTTGATAAGTGTCAAAGCAATTAAGGATGTGGGTTTCCCAATCAAAGAATATTTTTTATATGGAGAAGCTGGGGAATATTCACTTCGTATATAAAAGCCATAATTGATGGAATTTGGGATGGATTTAGGTCAAAACTGGGAAAGAATCCTAAGTGGTTTCCATGATTCGATAGTAGTGTCTATTATATTGGTTATATCATATCCTCTAAATAAATTGCTCCGCTTGGTCTACCAATATGAACGCAATGAAATAAAATAGTGTCCCTATTTATTAAGTTAATTATGAATAGTATGCAAGAGAAAAAATATCGCATCGGTGTTGTTGGAACAGGGTTTATTGCTCGGGGACTGATGCTTGCATTGAAGTATCATCCAGAACTTCAGATGAGTCGCGTTTTGACACGTCGAAATATATCCGAAAAACTTGCGAAGTTTCCGATTGATCAGGAAGTATTAACCAATGATGTTTCCGATCTCATCAAAGAAAGCGATTTGATTGTCGAATGTAGCGGTGATGTTTTGCATGGGACTGAAGTGGTTGAGCAAGCGCTTGAATCAGACCTTCCGGTCGTAACCATGAATTCCGAACTCCAAGTAGTCTCAGGAACGATGCTTGCTCGCAAGGGTACGCTGGTTGAGGCTGAGGGAGATCAACCAGGAAGCTTAGCTTCTCTTGATTTGGAAGTGCGTGATATGGGTTTTGAACCAGTAGTGTATGGGAATATCAAACGGTTCCTCAATCTCAATCCAGCAAAAGACGAGATGGAATACTGGTCCAAGCACCAGGGTATATCGTTGGATCAGGTGACAGCTTTTACCGATGGGACTAAAGTGCAGATAGAACAAACACTCGTAGCTAATGGCTTAGGCGCAACGATCTTGTGTCGTAATCTTTCAGGTATTCCTTGCAAGGCGCTTGAAGATGGTGCGTATCGTTTGGGCGAGATGGCAGATGGTTTCGGGAAAGCGGTGAGTGATTATGTTCTTTCGCCTACTGCGCCCGCTGGTGTTTTCATCGTTGCCAAGCATGTCGCAGAGCAAAAGCCCTATCTTGAATATCTGAAAATGGGAGATGGTCCATATTATGTCATTGTCCGACCGTATCATTTGTGTCATTTGGAAATCCCGCGTACTATTTTACATGTACTTAAGGATACTAATCCGCGTTACCGTTTCAACAATGGACAGAACCCAATTGCCCAGACAATTGCTGTTGCAAAACGAGCTATTCAAAAAGGGGAAGTTGTCAAGCGAGGACTCGGAAGTTTTGATGTGCGAGGTGAAGCGGCAAAAATAATCAATCAACCAGAAGGAGTTCCGATTGGATTGATTCAGGAGGCAACCTTTGTGCGTCCTGTTGCTGAGGGTCAGATTGTTACTTTTGCTGATGTCGAATTGCCGAAAAGCCGAGCACTTGAATTGTGGAAACAAACAGTTGAAGAAGTAATGGCGAAGAAATCGTAAAGGATACAAGTCATGAAAAAATACACCGTCACTGTTGGTATTCCAGCACACAATGAGGAAGCGAATATTCTTTATGCAATCGAGTCTGTTAAAGGGGACGAATAGGGACACTATAACATAACAGGATATTCCGGGAATGTTTCTCCTGCATATCTCCTGACTGGGAAGGATTCATGAGGGACGATCTCCCGAGGATAAATCCACTTTAAATGAAAAAGATATTGTTTGAAGGCGCTGCCTATTCAATAGTTGCACGAGCATGGAGTCTCATACTCGGTCTAATTGCCACACCTTATATAATCAGTAAGGTCGGGATAAACGGGTTTGGCGTATGGGCGCTTATGGAATCAATTATCGCCTATTTCCGCCTTTCGGACATGGGCGTAGGAGCATCCTTCACAAAACATATCGCTGAATATCATGCAAAAAAAGAGTATAACAACCTGTCCAGCGTCGTCAGCGCCGGTCTTTTGTTTTATCTCATCCTCAGTGTTTTTATTTTTTCGCTATCCCTGATACTTAAGAACTGGATACTTGCAAGGTTCGATTTCAGTATCGTTTCTATGGGAGATGTTTCTTTTATTTATCTCTCCCTTGTGGCGGTAATGTGCATCCGAATGCTCGGTTCGCCTTTCTTGAGTGTTTTAAGCGGTCTTTTGCGTTACGATATCCTCAACAAAACAATGATGTTTTCGCAGGCGATTAATTTTGCAGGCATATATCTCTTTTTATATTTTGGTTGCGGCTTAAAAGGGCTCGCCGTTAATGCAATAATTTATGGCATGATTAGTGTTATGTTAGCTGTAAGCCTTGCCTTTTTCTCGCTCCCACAACTAAAAATAAGTATAAACAACAATATTAAAGAAACATTTTTTGGTTTGTTGAAATACGGCTTTACTATCCAGATTATTGCACTATCGGAGGTTATTAATGAGCAGATCGACAAGATTTTTTTGGGTATATTCAGAAGTATTTATTTTGTAGGCATGTATGAAATAGGCGCCAAGATTGCGAATGTCGCAAACTCTCTTGCAGCAGTTGTGTTGAACATATTGGTTCCCGTAACCTCACAGTTGAATGCCGTAGGACAAAAGGAAGAAATCAGAAAGCTGTACATAAGAGGGACAAGACTTATTGCATTAATGATAGCGCCGATAACGACTATAGTGGTGTTTCATGCCGAGCCGCTGGTGAAGTTGTGGATGGGGAAGGAAGGCTTTGAACCTGCTGCTACTGCAGCCAGATTTTTGATAGCAGGATTCTCCATCTATTTGATAGGGGGAGTTGGTCGTCTGATGTCAAGGGGTATCGGCATTCCCAAGTATGAAATGCAGGGTGGCATTCTCTACAGTATAATCAACGCTATTCTAAGTTACTTTATGATAAGGCAGTGGGGACTTCACGGCGCTGTCATTTCTTCACTTATATCCCTTGCCATAGGCAGCATGTTTTTTGTGGTAAAATTTAACAAACAACTAAATGTTCCGAATACACGGATTCTAAAACTGTTCCTGCTGCCGGTACTATTTTCGGTAGCATCTGTATTGCCGACTATCTGGCTGCCGGTTCCATTGGAAATAGAGACCCTCAAGAGCATGCCCATCAGGATGCAGTCATTTATATACCTTTCGGCAGTTACAATAATTACGGCGGCGGTATATCTGTTTTTCATATTCTTGTCGGGTTTTACCGAGGAGTACAGCGAACTACGAACCTTATTTCGGAAAAAGGATAAATAATGATAAATCATCAGTGGTAATCATCGGGAATCCGCGCAAATCCGTGGCTAATGGTTATGGACAAAAACTCTAAAATCTATATAGCTGGTATTTATGGAATGGTCGGCTCTGCAATTAAGCGCAGGCTTCAATCCGAGGGCTATATCAACATTATAGGACATACCTCAAAAGAATTAGACCTGACCGATCAGGATGCTGTAAACAGCTTTATGCTCTCTGAAAGGCCGGAGTACGTCTTTTTGGCTGCGGCAAAGGTAGGCGGCATTTATGCCAATAACACCTATCCGGCAGATTTTATATATAGCAATTTAATGGTCGAATGCAATGTAATCCATAGTGCATATAAGTCTGGTGTCAAGAAGTTGCTTTTCCTGGGCTCATCCTGTATTTATCCTAAATATGCCCCTCAGCCAATGAAAGAAGAATATCTTCTTAGCGGCAAACTTGAGCCGACCAACGAACCCTATGCGCTTGCTAAAATAGCGGGCATAAAATTATGCGAGGCATATAACAGGCAGCATGGCACAGACTTTATTTCCTGCATGCCCACAAACCTTTATGGCACAAACGATAATTATGATCCTATGAACTCCCACGTAATACCTGCCCTGATACGCCGCTTTCATGAAGCAAAGATAAAGATTAAGGCTGAGGCCGAGGATAAGGTTTATCAGTCTCAGCCCGATATTTATTCTCAACCTGTTGTGATCTGGGGAACTGGGACTCCCCGAAGAGAGTTTCTGTATGTTGACGACCTTGCAGATGCCTGTGTATATTTAATGAAACATTATTCAGGCAGTGAGACCATAAATGTCGGCTCAGGATCGGAAGTGACTATAAGGGAACTCACTGAAATAATTAAAGAGGTAACAGGATTTGAAGGTGATATTGTCTTTGACTCATCCAAACCCGACGGTACGCCGAGGAAACTATTGGATACTTCAAGATTAAACGCATTGGGCTGGGAGGCAAGAACGGGCTTAAAAGAAGGATTAAAACTCGCGTACGATGATTATTGTAAGAGGACAAGCTGAATTTCTATTATGATTCAAGAGTCTCATTGACTGAAACAAAAAATCATTTGATTTATGGCCACTCTGTTGGATATCTTACAGAGCAAGAATTTAATAAACTTGGGAATATGGTGGATGAAATATGAAAAGAAATAAATGCAGTGACAAAATCACTATGGAAGAAAGCTTAACCTCAGCCTCGCCCTTCTCAGGTAGAAGGGCTTTAATTACCGGCATTACAGGGCAGGACGGCGCATATCTTGCTGAACTTCTCCTTTTAAAAGGCTATGAGGTGCATGGAATAAAACGCAGGGCATCTTCATTTAATACGGCGAGGATAGACCATCTATACCGCGACCCTCATGAAAAAGACGTGAAGTTTAAACTACATTATGGGGACATGACCGATTCAACCAATCTTATACGCATAATGCAGGAGGTTCAGCCTGATGAGATCTATAATCTTGCCGCACAAAGCCATGTGCAAGTTTCATTTGAGACGCCTGAATATACTGCTAATGCCGACGCACTTGGAACGCTCAGACTTCTTGAAGCGATCAGGATATTGGGGATGACCGATAAAACAAAATTTTATCAGGCGTCGACCTCAGAGCTTTATGGCAAGGTTCGGGAGACTCCGCAAAAAGAGACCACTCCATTTTATCCGAGGAGCCCTTATGCCGCTGCCAAGCTTTATGCTTACTGGATAACGGTTAATTATCGGGAAGCCTATAATATCTTTGCCTGCAATGGCATATTATTCAATCATGAATCACCAATCAGGGGAGAGACCTTTGTAACCCGCAAAATAACGCGTGCAGTGGCAAGAATCAAATTAGGACTTCAGGAAAAACTCTACCTCGGCAATCTTGATGCAAAGAGGGACTGGGGACATGCAAAGGACTATGTAGAGGCACAGTGGCTTGTACTTCAGCAGGATGAGCCCGATGATTATGTAATAGCCACAGGAGAGCAGCACTCTGTAAGGGAATTTGTAGAGGCGTCATTCCGTGAAGTCGGGATAGAAATAGAGTGGAAAGGCAGCGGTATTGACGAAAAAGGCATTGTTAGTTCCTTAACCTTAGCCTTATCCTCCGCCTTGCCCTTATCCTCGATCTCAGCCTTGCATATTGGAGAAACGCTTGTAGAAATTGACCCCCGTTATTTCCGTCCTACTGAAGTCGAAAGCCTTTTAGGAGACGCAACAAAGGCAAAGGAAAAACTCGGCTGGCAGCCAAAGGTAGGATTTAAGGAATTGGTATCAGAGATGGTGCGGGAAGACTTGAAAGAGGCTGAAAGAGACCAGCTTTGTAAGAAAGAAGGATTCAGGGTGATGAAGTATTATGAGTGAAAGGGCCATCTTAGAGAAGATATTGGTTGATATAGTAAAGGTTGTCAATTAGTGAATAGAAAATTAAATTATATAGATGCGCTTAAGGGATTTGTTAAATATGGATAAAACAATGGCTCAGAAACCCATTTTACTCATAAGGCCTCCGTTGAGATTTCTTGCGAATCGAAATCGTGCTGCTATAGATCTTCCTGTAGGGCTCTTGTATATAAGTTCTATCCTTGAAAGAGAGGGATACAAAGTGCGATTGATTGATGGTGTTATGCCGCCTGATGATTATAATCAGATTCATAGCTCTGAAAACTATTTTGGAATTACATTTGAGTATATGGAGGAGATGTTAAGCGGAGTCGACTTTGATATATCAGGAATATCGGCACAGTACACCGTGCAGTTTCCGAATGTTATAAGGATGGCAGAATTACTGAAAAGAATAAATCCTAACTGTAAAATCCTAATTGGAGGCGCTCATGCAACTATCCAACACAGAGAGATAATAACTGAAAATGTCTGCTTTGATGTAGCGATAAGGGGTGAAGGAGAGCGCACGGTGATTAATGTAGTTAATGCTATTCAAGGAATAGGGAGTTTGCAAGAGATAAAGGGCATTACTTATAGGGACAATGGGCAAATCATAGAAACAGATCCGGCAGAGTTTATAATTGATATGGATAATATTCCATTTCCTGCATATCATCTTGTTGACATGGAACGTTATTTTGGTCTTGCGAAAAAATACGCATCAAGGACGGCCTATACTTTTTCAGGTTGGGAAAGGGGCGTGTCACTTATAACTAGCAGGGGATGTCCATATCACTGCAGTTTTTGTTCAATCAACTTGCATATGGGAAGACGATGGAGATACCATTCTCCGGAATATGTTTTGAATCACATGGAACATCTTATGCGGGAATATAGTGTCAAGTATTTCCATTTTGAAGACGACAACCTGACTGCAAATCCAAAACGATTTGAAAAAATCCTTGATGGTATTATTGCGAGGAGATGCGATATCCGATGGGATACTCCCAATGGTGTGCGGGCAGATACACTGTCATTAGACCTTCTGAAAAAGTGCGCACAGACAGGATGCACTTCCCTTACTTTAGGGGCAGAATCTGGCGTGCAGCGTGTGCTCGATGACGTTATATGTAAGAACACAAAAATAGAAGATATAGAAAAAGTTGCAAGCTTAGCGCAAAAAACTAAGGTAAATACACGGGCATTTTATGTGATTGGCACACCAGGAGAGACTGCTATAGAGATTAATTCGACAGTTACGCATGCTATAAAGATGATTAAGGAGTATGATTGTTTTGGTAGTATAGGCATAGCAACACCACTCTATGGAACAAGGGTATATGAAAATGCCATTAGAAATGGGTATCTTATAAAAGAAATGACATCTGAAAATATCGCACGGGGATATAATATAAGTGGTATGCTCAAGACAGATGAGTTTGACCCGGATTTTTTGAGCAATGTGCTTGAAGATTTTTATAAAAAGTTGTCAAGGCTGCTTAAATGGATATTCCTAAGACATATATGCACAAATTCAAGATTGTTCTTTTATTGTGTAAAATCTTTTTTTACAGTGCCTATTTCTCAGTGGGGTTCGATATATTACAAGATTATTTTTTCACACCACGCATTGCTATGGGATATCGAACATGATAAGAATTGATGGAAATAGGCCAATTATATTACATTACAGTTGCAATATAATTGACTAAACATTGCAATAGTAATGCATTATATAAAGGCAGATGGAAAAAGATAAATTAAGAGAACTGCTGATAGAACACAAAGAAAGATTCTTTTCAAGGCAGGGGCTTGTTAATAGGGAAGTTCAAAAGGATATTGAAAGGTATTTAAATCAGAAGGAGATCGTTTTAATCACAGGCATAAGGCGGGGCGGCAAGTCATCCCTTATGAGGCTGGTCTGTGATGATATCATTAAAAGATTCGATGTCCCTATGTCCAGTCTTCTTTATCTGAACTTTGAGGATGAAAGGTTTCTTGGCTTCACGGTGAGAGACTTTGAGCTTCTTTATGAGACATTTATTGAGATAGAGGCCCCAAAGGGCAGAAAATACTTTTTTTTGGATGAGATACAGAATATAAAAGGGTGGGAAAAGTGGATAAACAGGCTTTACGAATTTGAAGATATAAAGATTTTTGTCACAGGGTCAAATGCGTCAATGCTGAGTTCGGAAGTTTCCACCGCCCTGACGGGGAGGAACCGGCAGATAGTGAACTGGCCGTTCTCCTTTCGTGAATTTTTGACCTTTAAGGGGCTTGCTGTGGATGAAACAGTATTTTATCACAGGGACAAGAGAACAGAAATCAAGAGGTTGTTTAAACAGTATATTCAGCTCGGAGGGTTCCCCGAAGTCTTGAAAATCAATGATACGACACTCCTTGAGCAATATTTTAAGGACATCCTATATCGTGATGTAATAGCCCGTCATTCCATAAGGAATATCAAAGAGATCAAGGAATTGGCATTATTACTGGCTTCGAATTTAGGAACAATCCTGAGTTATAAAAATATCCAGGGCTTAATCGGAGTAAAAAGCCAGAACACCGTAAAAAATTATCTGGAGGCACTCGAAGACGTATTTCTTTTTTTCTGTGTGGACCTGTTCGACTATTCCGTTAAACGGCAGATTTATAATCCATCCAAGGTTTATTGTATCGATGCTGCGTTAAGCAGGTCGATGAGTTTTGATTTTTCCCGGAACCTGGGCCATATATATGAAAATCTGGTATTTCTGGAATTAAAGAGAAGAAACGAGGAGGTCTTTTACTGCAAGTCAAAAAAGGGGAGGGAAGTCGATTTTATCGTGCAAAAAAGGGTTGCAGATCGAAAATGCGATTCAAGTGTCCCTTTCTCTGTCTGATAAAAAAGGGAAAGACAGGGAGATCCAGGGATTAAGAGACGCCATGGAAGAATTAAGGACGAAGCAGCTTACTATTCTTACCGAAGACGAAGAAGGAAGCGATTCGATCAATGGCGCTGAAATTACAATTCTTCCGTTATATAAATGGCTTCTCTTATACTCTGAAGGAAATTAAAGGTATGGTATAATTCAATCGTCCCTACGGGACTAATTTTTATATTATTAAAGCACAGGCAATAAATTGCCTGCCTATTATCGACAGTCCTTAAAGGACTGAAAAATGGAGATCAAAAAGGCCCTGTGGATAATCATTTAATTATAAAACCGCCTAAGGGTTGGTTTCAGATAGACTTTAAAGAATTGTGGGAGTATAGGGAGCTAGCCTATTTTTTTGCATGGAGAGAAATTAAGGTAAGATATAAGCAGACCATAATAGGCGCTCTTTGGGCAGTATTTCAGCCTGTTATGGCTACGATCATTTTCACGATCTTTTTTGGCAAGTTCGCAAAGATGCCGTCAGAGGGAATCCCTTATCCGCTTTTTGTCTATACCGGACTTATTTTCTGGAACTATTTCTCGTTTGGGCTTACACATGCGAGTGAAAGCATGATAGGCAATGCCAATATTATCCAAAAGATATATTTCCCCCGGCTTATTATACCCATTTCATCATCGTTGGTTGGTCTGATTGATTTTGCCGTCTCCGGCGTTTTGCTGGTTGTTCTCATGTTTTATTACAACTATATGCCCGGTTTTTCTAACTTTCTGATGGCGCCGGTTCTATTGGTATTGACTTTTTTTGCCTCTGTGGGGCTTGGGTCTTTTCTTGGAGCGGTGAATGTGAAATACCGCGATGTGCGATATGCCGTACCCTTTTTTATTCAGATGCTAATCTTTTTGACGCCGGTTATTTATCCAGTAAGTATAATTGACCCCAAATACAAATGGTTATTAGGCCTAAACCCTATGTCCGGTATTATTGAGGCTGCACGATTCTTTATATTAGGCACAAACCGGCTTGATTTGGTGGTATTTTTTATATCATGTATTACGAGTTTGTGTTTTTTTGTTTTTGGCATTATATATTTTAGAAAGACCGAAAGATTTTTCGCGGATATTATTTAAAAGTTTGGGCGCTCAGATAATTGAAGTAAAAGGCATATCAAAAAGGTATCGTATTGGGTTAATAAATCTATGTTTGAAAGTTACATTGTAATAAGAAAGTATTTTGATAAATCAGTCTATTTAGAAACGACATGAGGTTAGTATCTATGATTAATATCTTTAGAAATTTGCACAAAACTGAACTAAAAAAATATTATAGTATAAGCGCCTGTGTTCTTCTGAATGTGATTGTTTTATTAATTCTGATAAATATGGTTTTATGGATAGCATTTTTTTTTAAGGATCAGGCAACTGCTAAGCGGTACACAAAAGTCCAAACAATAGCAGATGGAATAGAATCGCAAAAATTATTCAAGAATGATGGGTCGCCATTAGATAACGGTAAACGATCGGGTTATCAATTTGAGTGGTTCGATTATAATGCATATGAGCGGCTTGTAAATGAAAAATATGCAGGAACTGTTTTGGATGATTTCTATAACTTATCTAAGCATGGTTTTATTTACCAACCTTGGGTTGAGTTTTCCGAGCCAGCCTATAAGGGGAAACTTGTGAATGTTGATATAGATACGAAAGGATTTCCGATTAGACGCACGATAAATCCTAAAATAGAAGAGAATGAGTTGTTTGTTAACATCTTTATATTGGGGGGGAGTACTACTTTTGGGTATAACGTTTCCGATGAGCATACATGGCCAACCTATCTCTCAGATATTCTGAATGAACGTGTGAAGTCTGCTGGGTTGCCTGTTAAGATTAAGGTTAGTAATTATGGACGAGGGTTTTATTTTCCGAGCCAAGAAACGTTGTTGCTTATGGATTTATTAAAGACTGGCCATCGCCCTAATCTTGTTATTTTTATGGACGGCGCAAATTGGGGGACAGAGCAAGACATACCACATTTTTCAAGTAAATTTGCGCAAAAGTTTAAGGATTTGCAGTTTACTCGTGCATTGCTTCAGGAGTTGGAGTGGATACCAATGATGCGGGCTTTAAATTTTTTAAAGAGGGTAGTTATAGATAAAAATAAGGTTGTCAAGAAAGATGATGACGATGCAAAAGAGTTCAAAGAAGATTTGGTCAGACATATCATTAATAGGTTTGAGTCAAATAGGCATATAGCCATTTGTGTTTCTGAACTATACAGAACCAGGAATCTTTTTTTTCTACAGCCGGATGCTGTTTACAATTATTCTCATAGTTTATATAGGCTATCTTTGCCAGATTCGTTTTTAAAAATCAGACCTTTGCACCAGCAGTTCTATAAGCATATGAAAACTAATTATGGTTATATTGACCTTACAGATCTTTTTGAGTTGTGGGGAAACAACAGAAAAGCAATTGTCGATGATGTGCACTATAGTCCAGCGTTCAATCGTTTTTTAGCTCAGCATGTTGCAGACCATATAGATATAATATCTTTAGTAAAAGGTTTAAAGTTTGATGTGTCAATAAGTACTGAGGTTACAGGAATTACAGGTGCGCCGAGGCATGACTTCATGAATTCTCTCAGCAATAGCCCCTTATTTTGACATTATCATAAATTAAGAAGAATATGGAACTACTTAAGATAAAAAGTTACTTATCGGAAAAAGAGAAAAAAGAAAGACTCTTGAAAGAGCAGGAAATGGATGCAATTATTGTAAAACTCGTCGGGTTGGAGTCTGTATGGGAAAAATATATTTGTACGGTTCTTTTGTTGATTTAACTTTTTGTAAGTATTCGGATATTGACCTGGCTGTAGAATCAGAGATGGGGTATGATGTCTTTCTGAAACTTTTTTCTGATCACTTATCAACCTGTCCCAATTTGTGGGGCTACTTCTTCTAACATATTAAAAGAGCCGTTCTCAAAATGAAATTCGGTAAAAGTATTATTAAAAGCACGTTCAGAAAATTTGGGCTAGATATTATCAGGTTAAATAAAAATTCAGAGCATTTGCTTTTGGGAATGAGAAATTTACCAATCAGAACGATAACTGATGTGGGGGCAAACAAGGGGCAGTTTGCAAGTATAATTCAGAAGGTTTTTCCAGAGGCGAATATTTATTGCTTTGAGCCAGTGGGTGATGCTTTTAAAGAGTTAGACAGGTGGGCAAGGAGTAGAAATGGCAAAGTGGAAGCATTCAATTTCGCCCTTGGAGATTTTGAGGGAGAGATTGAAATATTCTATCACTCTGAACATAGCCCCTCTTCATCCATTTTAAAAACTACACAAGTTTGTGAGTCTCTTTATCCAGTTACAAAAAATCAGCGCTCTATTAAGGTGCAACAAACAACACTGGATAAAGCTGTTGATAATTTCAATATTCCTTTGACTCCAGAAATCCTTATAAAACTTGATGTTCAGGGATATGAGGATAGGGTAATAAGAGGTGGGAAGAAAATATTTGATAAAGCAAAGGCATGCATTCTTGAGGTATGCTTAGACCAGTTATACAATGGGCAAGCGACATTTAAAGAGATTACAGAATTACTTTACAATATCGGCTTCAGATATACTGGAAACTTAGATCAATCTTATGCTGACGATGGGCATGTGATATTCATTGATGCTGTGTTTGTAAAAAGTTGAGCATAGGGCTATGAAGTGAGGGATTTAAAAAAGAAATTTTTTGTTTTAATTATTTTCTTCATAGTGAAGTTTATTCATCTAATTTCAGCGCCTTTTAGGAGATATTTAAGTTCTTTATGCTGAGTTGTTCACTATGCTGTATGGAAAGTTAAATAATACCATAAATCTTTGTGTCTTGGTGGCTTTGTGTGAGGAAACAGAAGGACTTTCTTTTTCGACTCGTTCGGGTTAAGTATGGGAGCTCCAATAATAGAGGTAAAAGGCATTTCCAAAAAATATCGCATTGGGCACCGAGAGAAGTACCTATCTCTTCGTGATTCTTTGGTCAATATCATTAAAAAGCCATTGAATTTATTAAAGGGATCATCAGACACAGATGCATCTAGTGATGAATTTTGGGCATTGAAAGATGTCTCATTCAATGTTGAACAAGGTGAGGTCATAGGCATTATCGGAAGAAACGGCGCCGGTAAGACGACAATGCTTAAAATACTCTCCCGTATCACTTATCCAACAAAGGGAGAGATTTATGTAAGAGGACGGATTGCAAGTCTCTTAGAGGTAGGTACTGGCTTTCATCCCGAACTTACCGGCAGAGAAAACATCTATTTTAATGGCTCAATACTTGGGATGAAGAAAAGAGAGATTGATAAGAAATTCGATGAGATAGTCGCCTTTTCAGAAATAGAGAAATTTATAGATACCCCGGCAAAGAGATACTCCTCTGGTATGTATTTAAGATTGGCATTTGCCGTGGCAGCTTACCTTGAGCCTGAGATATTAGTCATTGATGAAGTGTTGGCAGTAGGTGATGCGGCTTTTCAAAAGAGATGCCTTGGTAAAATGGAGGAAGTATCAAAAGAGGGGAGGACTGTATTTTTTGTGAGCCATAATATGGCAGCGATTCGACAGCTCTGCCCAAAAGCTATCCTTTTGACATCTGGGATAATTGCCGCAGAGGGAGCGAGTGCTTCTGTAATAGATTCATATCTTTCCGGCACAAGGGCGACCGAAGTCGAGAATATTGATAGATTGATTTCTGAGTTGGTGACAGATCCCTCATTCAGGTTAACTCAAATTCATCTTGCTCAAAATGGCTGCAAGATTAAGAATTTCGTGGAAAACGGCAAGCCTCTTGAAATCATCATTGAATATCAGGTAATGCAGACAACCGCTGGCTTGAGAGTATACTTTGACTTATTAGATGATCAAGAAACTCTCTTGCTGAGGAGTTTTCATGACGAAGATAATGATAATATTCCAACGATGCAGCCGGGGCATTACAAAACGACAGCTTTCATCCCTTCTAATTTTCTCGGCCCAATCGATTACATAATAGCAGTGAAAGCTGGAATACATAACCAACGATATTGCCTGCCTATTCCCGGAATTCGAATTCCTATCAAGGTAGAGATCACCGGCGGGTATAACCGAGCATATGCCAGCGATCACTTTCAAGGGAAGCTCGCAATGAATCTTCAGTGGAAAACAGCAAAGTATGGGTGAGAGCAAATTGCTTACAGCTTTAAAGAGACTGACGCCTATTCGACTACTGCGTGGTGTCGGCGAAAGAATGATACGCCTTTCTGATTGGCTGCAATACAGATACAAAAAATCAAGACTGCTCAAGAAGGGAGTTGATCGGGACTTATATCAGACCGCTTCCAATATGCTTTTTTGGTTAAATACTTCGGGATATGTTGACAAGTGCATTCTTGAAAGGGGTATTTTTGAACCGGCATCAACGCAAATAGTGAAGCAATACGTAAAAAAAGGTGATGTCGTCCTCGATGTTGGCGCCAACATTGGTTATTACACTGTCATGCTCTCCAAGTTAGTTGGTAACGAGGGAAGGGTTATAGCTTTCGAACCAACTCGCCATTTTGGAAATGTTTTGAAAGCAAACATAGAAGCGAATCAATTGACTAATATCAGTATTATCGATTATGGACTCTCCAACAGGAACTGCGACGTAGATATAGACATTGGCAGATCGTCTGCAACCATTCATTCATCAAATTATTTCGACCCTATTATTAATCATGAACGAATCTCAATGAAAACTTTAGACAACTTTGTTTCGGAATACAACGTATCCAGAATTGATTTTATAAAAATTGATGTTGATGGCCATGAACCATATGTCTTTGATGGAGCTTGGGCAGTACTAGAGACGTTTGACCCACTAATATTATTTGAGGTGAGTCACTTACACTACATGAAGGCAGGCATTAATGTGTGCGAGTTTTACAAAAAGCTTAAGGAGGAAGGATATAGAATATATTATGAGCAAGGCTTGGAGGAAATCACAGAGTTAGATACATTCTTAATCAAATGCTGCAATTTTGAGCGTGGTTCAAATATTCTTATCTGCAAGAAAAACTTGGTCGACCTACAGAGGGCTACTGTATGATGAGAAGCATCACGCGGGCAATTGGAAGGCGATTTGTTCCCCCAGCTTCTCTATGGCGCTATCGAGGCCTTTATGATGCGAGCCTGTTTTGCTTCAAATCCTTAGCCGGACGAGTTCACAGGCTTTTTTATCGACCAGCGCTACCGCAGAATGAGAGCAATGCAGTCTTTCTGCACCTTGGCTGCGGGCAGATCAATCACCCAAAATTTATCAATATTGATGTGATACCATCAAGACATATTCATTACGTCAGACGTATTGATAATCTGTCAATTTTTAAGGATTGCAGCGTAGATCTCATATATGCCTCTCATTGTCTTGAGCATTTCCCCTTTTCTGCTGTGCCAATTATTCTGAAGGAATGGTATCGTGTAATTAAACCAAAAGGAATTCTAAGATTATCAGTTCCTGATTTCGACTTGCTGCTCAATATATATAATGAAACGGGACACAATATTCAAAATATTATTCAGCCTCTTATGGGTGGACAAGTTTCAAAATACGATTTCCACTATTCTGTTTTCAATTTTAAGAGCATAGAAACAGAGCTTTATGCAGTTGGATTTACTGAGGTAAGACGTTGGGATACGACTGTTACTGATATTCGGATGAATGATTGGGCATCTCGACAATTGGAAATAAATGGGAAGAGGTTTCCTGTCAGTCTTAATGTTGAGGCAATAAAATAAAATACCTATGGCTTAGATTGAAAAAGATCATACATACTAAATTATGAAACATCCCAAAATATCTATAGTTACTCCTTCATTTAATCAAGGTAGTTATTTGGAATCAACGATACTATCAGTTATTGGACAGTTATATCCAAATCTCGAATACATAATTATGGATGGCGGCTCAACTGATAATTCGATAGATATCATTCGTAAATATGAAAAACATTTTGCATTTTGGGAAAGCGTTCCAGACAAAGGACAATCTGACGCAATAAACAAAGGGTTTCAAATTGCTACAGGCGATATATTCGCTTGGATAAATTCAGATGACATGTATCTTCCTCATACATTTAGATTTATTTCAGAATATTTTAGCAGTAATTGCGACGACAAGATTGTTTTTGGTAATTGTCTGAAATTCAATCAGGAGACTAAAAAGGTTTATGGAAGTGATGTGGAATCGTCTCATAAAAAACTTGACATCTCTTTGTGTGATTATATTATTCAACCATCTTGTTTCTGGTCAAGGCAAATATGGGAAAAGGTTGGACCTCTGAATCTTGATTTAGCTTTTAGTTTGGATTGGGATTGGTTTATAAGAGCCCAAAAATTAAATTTAAAATTTGAACCCATTAGTGAATTCTTATCCATATACAGAATACATGCTCAGCATAAAACTGGCACAGGTGGGCAGGATAGGATTTATGAACTTGCAAAGATTTACGAGAAGTATCACTCAAGTATGATTTCCCGATGTTATCTTAAGAGTCGTATGGATCAAAAGGTGGCATTTGCAAGATCACTTATCCAGAAATTTCGGCTTTACAGAGTTTTAGATCCCTCGTGGCTAATGCGTATATTATTTTTTCGGGAACTAACTCGCAAACAGATTGATAATATTTTATGTATGTAAGAGTGTCAAAAGGCTATTATGGTTGTTGCGAAACATATGAGGAAATCAAATCTGATTTTCATAGCACTTGGTGAAGATGCTCCGGCTGAAACAATAGGGAATTGCGAATAGGTTTTGATATGAAATTTTTGATTGTTAATACCGATTATTCAAGGTACATAAAATTTTTTATGCCCAGCATCCAGGGCTGGAGAAGATGAGGATAGAAACTTTATTGGTTATGCTGTTTAAAAAGAGTGGCTGCGGATGGTAAAATGGAATAGAATGAGAAGGAAGGAGGTCGAGAAAGTTATGCAGATACTAAAAGAACTTGTTGATCAATTGTCCCCAGACCTCCAGCAGGAGGTGCGGGATTTTGTGGAGTTCCTGCTGGAAAGACGGGCAAAAAAAAGGGGAGAAAACTCTGCCAGGATTGGGCAGGCGCACTTAGGGACTACCGTGACCAATATACCTCGTTGGAACTCCAGAAAAAGGCTTTAGAGTGGCGAGGCGATTGATCATGTATCTGGTGGATACCAATGTGTGGCTTGAGCGACTACTGGATCAGGCAAGGTCTGAAGAGGTTGGCCATTTCTTCGCCCGTATACCCTCTGAGCGTCTTTTTCTCACCGATTTCTCCTTTCATTCCATTGGGGTGGTACTCGGCAGGCTGAATCGGAGTTAGGAATGTACAAAAACGTTTTATACTGGAACGTCAAACAAAGCTATATTTAGATTGGTACCAGCAAATCTTAGAGGAATTTGAATGCAAATGAATATTACTGAGAAATACTATATAGTCTCTGCAATTGTGTCTGTATATAACTGCGAGCGATTTATTAGAGGTTGTCTTGAAGATCTTGAGGCTCAGACGATTGCTGACCGGGTTGAAATTATCTGTGTAAACAGCGGCTCTCAACAGAATGAAGAAGCAATTATAAAGGAATTTCAAGAAAAATATGACAATATTGTATATATAAAAACGACTGAACGTGAGACTTTATATAGGGCTTGGAATCGAGGAATTAAAATAGCTAGAGGAAAATATATAACTAATGCTAATTCCGATGACAGACATAGAAAAGATGCTTTTGAAATAATGGCAGTTGAATTAGATAAGAATAGTGACGTTGGGCTGGTATATGCTGACACTATTTATACCCAAAATAAAAATGAAAGGTTTGGTAATCATACAGTTGATAGGTATGTTAAATGGCCGGAGCCAGATCCGTATGTTTTTTTAGCTCGATGTGGCGTTGGTCCTCAGCCCATGTGGCGGAAAAGCATGCATGATAAAATTGGATATTTTGATGAAAATTTTGTTGTGGCTGGTGATTATGAATGGTGGTTGAGGGCATTGGGAGTTTATAAATTTAAGCATATTAATGAATACTTAGGCTTGTTTTTAAATCATAGCGAAAGTATTGAAGCCACTAATTTCCATGTAGGTGTTATGGAGATGTTTAATATTGTTAATAAATATATAATTTTGGTTCCTATACGTAAAAGATTTTTTATCAAATGCAGTCAAAATAAAAGATTAAACAATTTAGGTAATTACTATCTAAATAAGAGAATGTTCGATATTGCTAAAACAATATTCTTTATGTCTATTACTTATAATAGGTTTTATTTAAAAAATTACTTTTGGTATGCAAAATATTATTTGCTTTATCGTAAATTAAATAGGCAAAGTATAAAAAAACAAATAAATCGAGTTACATGAGGATTTTTAATGGCGATTTATTTTGAACAAGATAAAGAGAAACTCGAGGTAGCAGTTTGTATCTTATTTTTTGAAAAACTGGCGCAAACCATTGAATGTATTGAAAGTTTTTTGCCATCTGGCGTGAATATATATGTGCTGAATAATGGGTCATCATTAGCGTCAAGGGAATCGTTAGGGAGATTTTGCAAGCCATACAAACAGGTCAAGATTATTTATTCAAACGTTAACTTAGGACCTGCTGGAGGCAGAAACTATTTAATAAATCATACCCATGAAGATTGGTTGCTTTTTGTTGATAATGATGTTTCCCTAAAGAATAAATCCCATGACATCATGAAAATATTACAAAATCATGTTTTATCAAACAAAGATATAGAAGTATTTATGCCTGATATGTATGTTGCACATACAAACAGTTATGCAAAACCGTATTCTTATAGAATAGAAGGTGATTTTGCTTTTCTGGACGAATTAATATTCAATAATACTGTAAATACCTTCCGGGGAGGGGCGTCTTTTATAAACAGAAAACTTTTTGATAGAGTGGGGCTTTATGACGATAGATTGTTTGCATTAGAAGAGTTTGACTTAACTTTAAGGGCAATATTTTTAGGTGTGCCAATAAGAGTAAAATTGATACATGATATTGAATTAATGCATGATCACAGAGGAGCTATAAAGGAAGTTGATAAAAAAGCGGCTGAAGTTAGATATAATTTGGATACTCTTAATAAATGTTATTCTTTAATTAAGTCAAAATATGGTATTCAGTTGTTAGATTCCGCTAAAATTGGAACTGTTTATAATCTTGAGCATATGGTGAACAGTTATAATATTTTTTCAATCTATTTCTGGAAACAGCTTGTACCCAAACAGATAAAAAAGTTCTTAAAAGAACTTTATATTTCAAAAATACAGAAACGGGCAGAACCAAGATCAGCTTCACTTTATTTAACTGACAGGTGTAATTTTAACTGTAGCGGCTGCCGCAGGCAACACATTGGTATTGATAAATCTAAAGATATGTCCCTGTCTACTGTTCAGAGACTGTTGTCATTATATCCGACTGTTGAACGTTTTTGTATAGCAGGACAGGGAGAACCGACATTATGCACGGCATTTGTGGAAATTGTTGATTATTTAAAGAAAATAGGCAAATTTGTAACTATAGTGACAAATGGAACAAACCCATCTAAGATTCTTGCTCTGAGTTGTGAGCCTGATTGCATATCAATTAGTCTCTATGGCTTTAATAAACAGCAATATATATCCTATACAGGCGCTGATCTTTTTGAAAATGTGATAGATTCTTTTAAGAAATTAAGAAATAGATTTAATAATGTTGGCATATCATTTATAGTGAACAAGTCTAATTATAAGGAATTAGATGGTATTTTGTCTTTATGTGATCAGATTAAACCTAGTTTTGTTGGTTTGCATAATTATCTTGCATATAATCCTGATAGTCAGACGGAAATATCTAAAATAATAAAAACTCAAGATATTGAAATAATTGATTATATTAATTCTGTTTGTAATGGCAGAAGTTATCTAATAAATAAGCCGATCTATATAAACCTTGAGAAATCAAAACTTTTATGCAGGTCATATAATTATGTTATCAATCTTGACGGTTCTGGCAACATAGGCGGATGCCAAAGGCATATAACCCCGAAACCAGAGTTTGGGAATATATTTAATGATGTTGATCCCTATAATTCAGCGGCAATGACTGGACTACGCAAAAAAAGGTTTAAAAAACAGTTAATCCATGAGGAGTGTGCGTTTTGTTTTGGGAATTGGTGGGATGAATAATCAAATGTTGAACAGAGAGAGACTTAAGGTCTTATTTTCATCTAACAGAAATCCAAATTTTGAGACCTTTACAGACTATATTGAAAAGGCTTTTAAAGAAGTTGGGTGTGAGACTGTATTCTTTGAAAACAGGGATTTTACTATTCCGGGAAGGATAAGGGATAGATTTAATTTTTTACATAAATTTGACCTTAAGATCCTGAATAAGAGACTTTTCAATAT
>Ga0209520_10000325_pt1 | contig 26839 bp, 47 predicted proteins | sample Rifsed16ft1_FD_184009 | JGI IMG/M metagenome (GOLD analysis project Ga0209520, IMG submission 184009) | Soil microbial communities from Rifle, Colorado, USA - sediment 16ft 1 (version 2) | ecosystem: Environmental > Terrestrial > Deep subsurface > Rock core/Sediment | place: Rifle, Colorado...
CGGAGCCCTTTCTCCCCACGCACCCTGCCTCGAATTCGAATGTTAGGGGTCCCCGATCCTCTTCAGGTACATGTCCATGATGCGCCGAAAATCGGCGCGGTTTGCCTCCACGAGGGAGCGGCTATCGGGGCTGAGGACCGAGGGAGCATCCAGTACCCTCCGCCAGAACTCGTAATGCGCCTTCCGTTCCAAGAGGAACCATCGAAACGACCGGGTATCCTCCGTGAACTTGCCGTCTTTGCACCGGTACACGTGTACCCATTCGAATGCGGGACCGATTTCTACGTTGAGAAACCCCGGAGCGCTTTCGAATGCGGATACGGTTTCCAGGACTTCATACCGCCCGTCGCGGTCGAGATCGCGGATCGCATAGGTTCGAAGCGGGACGTCATCATGCAAGGGGGAAAAGCGTGACAGTTCCGCGGCGAAGGCGGCAGCCGCGTCGGCCGAAGACGGTGACCGATCTTGACCCGCGACGAGCGACGCCGTCGCGACCAGCATGACCGGAAGGAGGATTCGCAGAGGCTTCATCCCCGATTCCGACATGGGGTACATCCAGACGAATGACAAGCGCTTTCTCTTGATCCTCTGCATCAGGGTATGGGAGCAGACGACGGGTTGCCATCCTTCCCGTGCGGGACATCGGCAGGCGGTTTTTCCGTCGTCACAAAACGGATGACGTCACTCCACCACAGGGAATCCACGGCGGCAGGCCAGGTGTTGTGGCCTGCGCCCGGCAACAGCCACAACTTTTTCCTCCCGGAAAGCCGTTCGAACAACCGGAGACCGCGTTCGGGCGGAATGACGTCGTCCTTTTCCGCCACCACCACTGCCACCGGCCCGTCGTATTCGCTCAGGTTGAAGACGTTGTCGTACCGATCCCGGGTCATCCATCTTGCGGGGAGATACCAGAAGACGGACTGCGCCATGTCGGGCAGCGTATCCCAAGGGGTAATCAATACCACTCCGGCGACCGGAGCCTGTTTCGAACCCGCCACCGCAGCCGCTATGCCGCACCCCAACGATTCGCCCAGCAGAACCAGCGGACCGCCAAATTGTTCGACTGCCGCGCGGGCCGCATCCACCGCGGCGGAAACGAAGGTGGCTTCCCCCAATTCCCCCGGGCGCGCCCCGTAGCCGGGGTATTCAAAGAGGATCAACCGGTACCCGAGTTGCCCCAATTCCTGCGCGTAGAAGAACCGGTCCGGCGCCGTGCCTGCGTTCCCATGGAACAGCAGGATCACTCCTTTCGGCGACGTGGGACCGTCCGCCTGGACGAAACCGTGGTAATCGAGGGCATGTTCCGGCCAGAGTCGAAAATGGAGCGCCTTCGCGCGGATTGCCGCCGACGCCAAAGGGTAGACATCGGGAAAATACAGGATCTTTTCCTGCCGAAAGTAGACGAACACGAGGATTGCGCAATACCCTGCGACAGCGATGACCAGAAGGGTCCAGGGTCGGTCAGGCAAAAGGGGGAAACGCATCTATTTGCCCTTTCGAAAGGGTCCCGGCTCACCAACCTGCTCATTCGTCCCCGGCGATCTTCCGGGTTCGATATACATCATAATCCGGCACAAGACGGTCATAATCGCCATCCATCAAGGGGGAGGAGATCATGAAATCGGCGGAAGCACGATTGCAGGCAATGGGAATGTTCCAAACGACCGCCATGCGCAAGAGCGCCTTGACATCGGGATCGTGGGGTTGCGGTTCAAGCGGGTCCCAGAAAAAGATGAGAAAATCAATCTCACTGTCGGCTATCTTGGCGCCGATTTGCTGATCACCGCCCAATGGCCCACTCTGGAGTTTGGTAATATTGAAGCCAAGCTCCTGTTCCAATACCTCGCCGGTTGTCCCGGTAGCGTAGATCTTGTGGTGAGCCAAGAGCACTCGATTATATTTTGCCCATTCCACCAGATCACGTTTCTTGTTGTCGTGCGCGACAAGAGCAATCTTCTTATCATGTTCCATGGCGATTTTCTTGTGAGTCATATCAATGGATCCCCTTCCCCCCCGAACGAGTTGCCATGAGTCAAGACCTTCATTGTTTCAGCGCCCAGCTTCCGCTGCGTGACCTTCAACGAAAGGCAGGGCAGCCGTCCGCTCCAGCCGGGAGTTATACACCGTCAATGTCTTCAGGAACTCCGGCCAGTTGTGCTCCGTGCCGGACAGCGACAATCCATATGATCTTTCCTTTCACCCGATAAAAAAAACGATAGGGTGAAATAATCCCTTCCCGATGTGGAAGATCAGGAAACTCCGGAATCACTCTTCCGGACCCCGGTAACTTCACGAGTCTCTTCAGGACAGTCTCCGCGCGGCGACGGAAACGCAACGCCGCATCAGGATTATCTTGGCGGAGGTATGCTATGGCAGAGAGAAACTGGCTGCGGGCGGAAGGGGTGAAGAGGATCTTCACCGATCAGTCTTCCGCCAAGAGCGCATCGGCTTCTGCCAAGACCGATTCCAGGTCGTGTCCCTTTCCGGCTGCAATCTCCTTATCCCCATGCGCCAGAATGCGAAGAAGCTCCCGCTCGTGCTCGGCCTTCTCAAACGCTTCCGTGCTCATCATCACTGCCGCAGCACGACCACGCTGTGTAATGAAGACGGGGGCGCGGGAACTCCGGACGCGCTTGAGAACACTGGCCGCGTCTTGTCGAAGGTCGGTGATCGGAATGATGTTCGGCACCTTGCCCATAGGCAGAACCTCCTATAGTACGTCTAAGCGTATCATCGATATCCCCATATGGCAAGGTGCCACCGAAAATTGATTTGAAAGTGTGTCTAACGATCAGGCTAAGCTGCGTGCCGAGGGGCGCGCTTCTTGCCCCCAGCGCCTCTTCGAAAGCAAGAGGCGTGACCCGAAGGAGCCGTCAGCTTCAACCGGTTGTTAAACCTCGCATATATTTATAATGAGTCTTCATCGAAGTTAATTCCGCAACGAGGACAATGGATAAGTGTTTCCTCTGCAAATACAAATTTAAGACCCAATATTTTATTGCACTTAGGACATTTAATTCCTATGTACACCAATAATATACCAACCGCAAATACAGTACCTGAGCCAAGTGTTATCACATTGAACAATGATCGAGGTAAATATTTGTCCAAGAACGCTAGTATGGCCAATATGACAAAACTTATCGCCACGATCATTAAGTAAACCTTCTTTCTTTGATTTAACATCTCTCTAGGTCTCATTGTACATATCTCTGCGTGGGTCTGACGCTCCGGTTAAGCTACGGGCGCAATTGATTGCCGCCCCAATTAAATAACGGCTCCTGGCGCCGTCAGCTTCAACCTGTTAGGTGGCGAATGCTTTAATGAACCTAAAAATATTTGCCGGTGGAGCATAGTTATGACCATGCACATGATAGATATCAAAGATTGATGCCAAAGCAAAAAGAACAGCGATCAACGCGAACACGATGAATTTGGCGTGACGTTGAGGGAGAACACGGAGCAGAAACCAATGGATCCCGCTTGCTCCGATGTAAAGGAGACCGCCGAGTATCACCACATGTGCCCACAAGACCCCAAGCATCCAAAACCCTTCGGCCGTGAATTTCGGCAATGCCACGATGAGACCCTGTATCGCAAGAAAGAGAATGAAGAACATGGGTACCATACCACCAACAACGAACATGATATACGGAACCGGAATAGTGATCAGAAAGGCAACAAAGAGCGCCCATTTCGACCAACGGCAGACATCCCTCGACTCAGAACTCATTCGTGCCCCTTCAGGAAGTGCTTCTGGTCATTCCCATTGTTGTTAGTCCACCTAACGCTCCGCTTCAGCTGCGAACGCTCAGCGAAAAACACGGCGAGCCGTCAGCTTCAGCCTGTTGTTAGGCTCCATTTTATTATCCGGTTGCCAATGCGATCACATCCTCCACGCCCAAACCATAGATGTGAGGGGGTTTAATTTTGATCAGTGTTAAGTACATTGCTAATTGACTACGATGATGAACTTCGTGTTCGGCCATCGCCATCAACAAGCGCCAGGTCTTGACTTCCGGGCCGTTTAGAGATGGGCGACTTTCATCCAAAACAGAGTCGCTTAAGGTGCCCAATCGCTTCATGGCTTCTTGGTGTGTTGACATGAGTAACATGATGGCAACGTCGCGTTCCTGTTTCTCTTGGATTTTGTGCCCAGCATATTTCCATTTTCCATTCAACACGGCGCCGACAAACATATCCTCGGTGGCGGCCAAATGGCGGATGAGGTCTCCGAATGAGAATTCGCCGTCACTGGGGAACCAATCGATTCTGTCCGCGGGGATGGCGTCGATGAAATGCAGGGTGCGACGCCGGATTCCGTCGAAATAATCAATGAATCTCTTGACGCTTCGCAGCATTGGGAACTCCTCCCTCAGACAGCATGCCTTCAATATCAATGCGACTTTGAGAGCCTAACGCTCCGGCTAAGCTGCGGGGCCTCGGGCACTTCTTTGGGCAGCCGTCAGCTTCAGCCTGTGGTTAGGCACGCTTATACCGTTTCTTTTCTGAAAAACATCGCGAGTCTTTCTCTTACCTCATTAAAATCTCCAACACTCGAATATCCGTTGATCGTTTCTATTCTTAATGCATCGTCCAGCGGGCGACCAATAACCTCATGTATCGTCTCTTTCGCCGAACGAATAGCCTGCTGGCTATTTTGTAAAATCATTCGTGCGTAATCCTCAGCGGCCCCCAACAAGCTGTCGTGTGAAACAACTTTGTTGACCAACCCCAGTCTATATGCCTCGTCGGCAGAAACTTCTCGACCTGTCAAAGTAAGATCAAGTGCCGTTCCGATGCCTGCAATAGCAATAAGGCGGACAATACCCCCATCCCCCTGGTGGAGACCCTGTCTCACTTCGAACACCCCAAATTTTGCCTTTTCGGATGCCACGCGAATATCGCATGCAAGTGCAAGCTCGAAACCCCCGCCAATTGCGTAGCCATTTACGGCTGCAATGATTGGCTTCGAATTCGATGTTGACCTCTTGTTATCCCACCGCCGATCTCCCTCGCCACGTTCTTCCTGACATCGAGCATTTTGGCATGTTCCCATCGCGGTATGAACGATTTCAGGTCGGCGCCAGAACAAAAAGCCTTACCCGTTCCGGTTACGATGGCTACATCCAACGCATTGTCTGCGTTAAATTCCGCCCAGACATCCCACAACGCGTCATTTAGTTCATCGTTGAGGGCATGGAGAGCTTCAGGTCGGTTCAGGGTGATATATCCAATTCGATTCCGCTTCTCGAATAAGACGCTTCCCATACAATACTTCTCCTCTCTTTGCTCCTTTTCTATTCAGGTGTGCCTAACGCGCAGGCTAAGCTGCGGGGCCCCGGCGAGAAACAGGGCAGCCGTCAGCTTCAGCCTGTTAGATTTCCCGATAAATATTCACTTCTTATATACTTCTCGACGATGTCCAATTCTTAGAATCAACACGTCTTTGTCCAGAATGACGTAGATGACGCGATAATCACCGATACGATATTTTCGGAGACCAGCGAACTGGCCCTTCAGGGTCGGGTATGAGTCGGGATGTTCTATTAGTTCTTTATCGATTTGATCAAGGATGTGCGAAGCCTGAGCTTTGCTTAATTTTTTCAGATCCCGCTGGACCGATTTCTTGTAAACGATCCTATAGGCCAAGGGATTTCCTCATCTCCGCACTGGTGACGAGGGGATCGCTTTTATCCCGAAGACGATCCAAGGCAATTTGTAGGTCCGCGATATCCTCCAGATAGGACTCTAATGCTTTCTGGATTATATAGGACCTGGGCCGGTCGGTCTCTTTGGCGACCCCTTCCAATTGCTCCGCTAATTCGTCTGGGATCCGAATCGATATCGCTCTACTCATCAGTAATCCTCCTGCACGTGTTGTATTTCATTGTACACAATACAGTCATCGATTACAAGGTGTATGCTCCACTTGTCGCATTTGACGTTAAAGCCGGGTAAATCTAATGCTCCGGTTAAGCTGCGGGCGTCTCACGACCCACACCAAGCGAGCCGTCAGCTTCAGCCTGTTGTTATACGCCAAGATTAGTCCATATGCTTTGCTCTGCTCTCAATCCAAACAGCAGTAAACGGACCCATGATCCATGGTATTAAGTAATAAATAGTTAGATACCAATATTTCGTGATGAATTTTATGCCGTTTCCTAAATATATTCCGCAATAAATATAGTCATATATGAAGAATGGAACCGTAAAATAGATTGATAGTATTATCGATTTATATATCCGTTTGCTTTTAATTGATCGTAGTATCCTGAATATGAGGATCCAAAACAAAGGAATAAGAGCAATGACAAATATCATCATAAATCGGCTGGAATACTGTTGGTAGTAATCTGGCCATCCGAGCAACCAAAACAGTACCCAGACCGCCGTAACTATGAAGCTAATCTTGATGTGACTGCGAGTATTCATCTAATACTCCAAAGTGCGTATAACGCTCAGACTAAACTTCGGGCGCTCACGCCTTATCCGCAGGCGAGCCGTCAGCTTCAGTCTGTTATGTGGCTCATCACTGCTGTCCCAACGTTGCATGTGCCTGAATCTAAAAATGGATTAAATACATGCGGTTAAACCTAATATTCGCTGTCACCGATTTCAATTCGCGGATACCCTGTGGCCATTCCGGTTTCGAAGGGATGGTCTATGAATACTGGCCGCACCATTTTCTCCCAACTCGTCGAGTTCTTGCCGATGCACGATTTCCGGAAGTGCGTCCGGAGATACCGGGGCGATTACAAGGTCTTGAGTTTTTCGTGTCTGGACCAATTCCTTTGCATGGCATTCGCCCAGCTCACCTATCGCGAGAGTCTTCGGGACATCGAGGCCTGCCTTCGTTCCGTCCAACCGAAGCTCTATCACATGGGCATTCGCGGAGGCATCTCCCGAAACACGCTGGCCAACGCCAACGAGAATCGAAACTGGCGCATCTATGCCGACTTCGCGCAGGTGTTGATCCATATTGCACGTCCCCTCTATATCAACGATCCACTGGCCGTGGATTTGGAGCAAACGGTATACGCCCTCGATTCCACTACGATCGACCTGTGCCTGTCCCTGTTTCCATGGGCGCGGTTCCGAAAGCACAAAGGAGCCGTCAAGATGCACGCCTTATTGGATTTACGAGGAAACATCCCTTCGTTCATCAAGATCACCGACGGCAAATTCCACGATGTGAAAGTTCTGGACGAACTCATTCCGGAACCGGGCTCCTACTACGTGATGGACCGAGGGCACCTCGATTTTTCACGACTGTATACCTTGACGCAATGCATGGCCTTCTTCGTGATGCGCGCCAAGGGGAATCTTCAGTTCCGCAGGGTATACTCGCATCCGGCCGACAAGGCCGCCGGGATAAAATCCGACCAGACGATTTCTCTGACGGGTTTCTACTCATCAAAGGATTATCCCGGCCAACTCCGCCGCATCCGGTTTTTCGATCTCGAAAAGAAAAAGATGCTGACGTTTTTAACCAACGATTTTTCTCTTCCGGCAGAAAGCATCTCTTTGCTTTACAAGTCTCGCTGGCAGATCGAACTGTTTTTCAAATGGATCAAGCAACACCTGCGGATCAAGGCGTTCTTTGGGACCTCCGAGAATGCGGTCAAGACCCAGATATGGATCGCCATCTCGATGTATGTCCTTGTTGCCATCATCAAGAAACGGCTTCATCTGGACTTGAGTCTCTACACAATTCTACAGATCCTGAGCATCACCGTTTTCGAGAAAAGGCCATTGATTCAGGTGCTTTCCAATCTCGATTCCGGAAATCATAATGAACGAAAACGCTAACCTGTTGCCGCTATTCGACTTATGATGGGACAGCAGTGGTGGCTCATATTAATTCATTCAATTCTTCTACAGTCAGTTTGGCTTGCTTGAGGATATGGGAAAGGGTGGAACGCTTGATCGGGCGGTGGGCCGGGACGATGAGCTTGAGCGTTTCGGTGGGCGTTATCTTCTGCAGGCGTATATGGCTCCCACGCTGCCGAACTACGACCCACCCCGCACGGCGGAGCGCCCGAACTACCACATGGTAATCCAGGCTGGGGACCTTGATCATACGGCGATCTCTATGACCTCGGTATTGGGTGCAAATTCGATGTCGTCCTCTACAGGTTCAATATAGAGTTGGATTGCTTCTTTGATATTGGCCAGCGCCTCCTCCCGGGTATTCCCTTCGCTGATGCACCCGGGCAGGGCGGGCACACAGGCCGTATATCCGCCTTCTTCGCTGGGTTCCAGGACCACATGCAGTTTCATGATGGGTTCTCCTTGCCGTTGATGCTCCTTTATGCTTTTTACTATACGGTGGCTCGGTTCATTCGGCAACAGGCCGAGCCTCGTTTAGAGCCCACATAACGCCCGGTTTAAGCTGCGGGCTGAGGAGGGCACGCTTTTTTCAGCGAACGATAAAAAAAAAGCATGACCGCCGAAGGAGCCGTCAGCTCCAAGCCGTTGTTAGGCCTTCTTCTCAAACCATACGGGTCGAAGATCTCCTTCAACACCTTCTTCCATCAGCCAGGATACGGCAAACCCCTTGTAAACCTCGTCATGATACCGAAACCAATTTTCGCGGATGTCGGGAAAAGAAACGAGCATGTCCTTGAAGTTCCTGAAGGGATGCGAACGGCTCAATGCCTGGGACAAGGATTTCTTGGCTTTCGACTCGGGCAATGATTCCATAAAATCCGCTATAACCTGGAAGGCCTTCGAGGAAGGAATCGGATCAATCCGTCGGAATCTATCGGAGTTATTCGCCATTGCCTCGCCAAATTCATCCTCAACATCTTCGTTCAATGCCGGATCGGCGGAAAATCTCACCACCTCGCCCGTCTCAAGATCCAGAAAATATTCGGAGCCCGTGTGGTCATCGAGCGCCATCATGATTGTTTCTGTATCGATTGACGGGTGGGGCATTTTTCTACCCTTCCGAAGATAGGCCTAACGCTCAGGTTCAGCTGCGGGCCGAGCGGGTGCGCTTTTTAACCGCGAGCAACAGAAAAAGCGTGAACGCGAAGGAGCCGTCAGCTTCAGCCTGTTATGTTGCCATTCCACCAGACATCGCAATCACTTTCGCCAGATCCCGCTCCGAGGTGCCCAAAGCCAAGAGCGAACGAATCAGTAAATCAAGGGAAACCGAGGGATCGCCCGACTCCATTTTGGCCACACGGGATTGACTGGAACTGAGCAGCTTGGCGAGTTGTTCCTGGGTCAGCTTCCGACGGACGCGGCGTCTCCGAAGATGTTCGCTTAAGGCCAGCTTGAGTTCGATATAGCGGGTTTCCTCGGGAGAAAGCCCAAGGAACTCACTGGTGGTCCCCACCTTCCAGCCTTTTGTCTCAAGGCGCTTTTTTTTCGCTTTATCCATGGTGTTCACTCTCCATCTAGGATTCGTAACTTTTGAGGCGCCGGCGACAAACTTCGACCACATGGCGCGGCGTATTGGCCGTCTTCTTTTCAAACACTTCAAGGATCACGATTGCGTCAGCGTCAATGCGATAGACGATACGCCAGCTCACCTTCTCATCGACAATCCGAAGTTCGTGACAGCGCGGGCCGATAGCAGGCATCAGGTGAGATTGAGGCATGGAGATCGTATCCCCGCGCTGGAGAGCCCGAAGAAGAAATCCGGCCTCCAGACACGCCGCCCGCGAAAAAGGCGGCGTCTTCACCTCCCCATGTAGCCAGACCAGCGGTTTATCCATCGGGCTCACAAAGATATCTTATGTCGTATATGACATATTGTCAAGCGGCGCAGACAGGGCAGCCATCAAGCCTGTTCAGCCTCGATTTCAGCCTTTGGAAGGACAACATAACGCCCAGGCTAAGCTGCGGGGCCTCAGGTATTTGGCAGGGCAGCCGTCAGCTTCAGCCTGTTGTTATGCTCCGTTCAATGTAGATCCAATTGTACTTTTATTGCTGTCTCCACTTTCCGTAAATCATCGGCCGAAAGCTCACCCATTTTCTTTGTCAACCGCAGCTTACTTGCCGTATTTATTTGGTCGGCTACAGCCTTTAATACTTTTCCTTCGACTGAAACGAGTGCTTCACTTGGGAAAACCTTTTCGGTTTTGCTCGTGAAGGGAATTACTTGAACTCTATTGAGGAATTTATTGGCAGCGTCATTACTCACGATGACGGCGGGGCGTACCTTGCGGATCTCGCCGCCGATAGACGGATTAAAATTGACCCACCATATTTCACCCCGCTTCATCTGATATGTCCCCGATCAATCCCTCCGCCCATTCCAAGGCCTCCTTTTCGCGTTCCTCCTCTTTCGCCATCTCCGCATAGGCTGCTTCCAAATTTGGCCGGATCACATGAGGGCGGACCAATTCCTCCACAAATTTGCTTATTTTCCTGGGACCAATGACTTTATGGAGGCCCTCGTATACCCCCTCGTCAATGGTAATCGTCAATTTTTTCCGCATTGTGGTAACCTCCATCGTAGCACACGTATGTTATACGTATAATATGCTTCTGTCAAGGGGGTTGAACGTGAGCATAACGCTCCGCTTCAGCTGCGGGCGCTCATGTCTCACCCATGGCGAGCCGTCAGCTGCAAGCAGTTGAGCAGCAGTTAAATTGAATCAGGTATATCTAAAGCAATGCAAAGAGCTTCATTGAGTTCTTGTGTCTTCTTGGGAGAGAGAGTACCAACATAATTGGTCAACGCCGCTTTAGGTAAACTTACAAGTTCGTCGCAGTGGATCCCGCTATTATGCTTTAACCCTTCATCCACTCCAACACTAACCTGGGTTGATAGGCCATGTTGAACTGAATACACTGGAGCGCAGATCACTGTTGAAAAGCGGGAGTCGAGTAAAACCTGTCGGCTAACGACGACGAAAACTCGGGATTTTTTCGGATCTCTTGGGGAAGGATTGGGGACGCGGTAGAGTTCTCCGCGTTTCATGGAATTACCTGATAGGTCAGTACATCGTTTGCCTCCTGATTTAAGCGCTCTGCATTGCGGTTGATAATATCGAGGTCCCTTGCATTCTGCCGGTCGCGAATCGCCTGTGATATATAGGCCCTCACGGCTTTCTCAATAAAATCCGATCGGCTCTTGTGCGGTCCCGACTGCTCATCGATGGCCTTCAGCAAGTCCTCAGCTAGTGTGACTGATGTCTTTATTTTCATACCACCAACATACCCCCATCATTGCTGTATGTCAATCGTTATTCCATGCTCCCTGTCTGCCCAACGCTCGGCTTAAGCTGCGGACGCGAAAACCTTATTCAGCGCAGGCCGTCAGCTTCAAGCTGTGGTTAGACCGCAAGACCTACTTCTTGTCTTGTCGCCCTTTCATTTCATGTTTCATCTCTTCTTCCAGTTTCTCCAACCCAGGCAGGATTCGAATGGTTTCTTTTTGGCTAGCCTCCACCAATTTTCTTGTCAAAATGGGAAATTTCTCTATATATGCTTTTCCTGCTGGTGATTTAAAAAAAAATAACAGTCCGTTAATTTCTGATTCCGTAAAAACTTCTTCGAAAACACCTATGAATGCCGGCCTAACAGCCTCCCATGTTACCTCTCGATCGATTAATTCATTTACCTTTTGGAAATATTTTTTCTCGATAGATCTTTCCTCGTCCGTTTGTGCTCCTTTGTCCACAGCTGCTTCCCGCATGTTCTCGAATAATGACCACACTCCGAACTTGGCGGTCTCCAAAGCTTTGTGGGCTTTCATATATTGCATTACCTCTTCCGTTGCTTCGTGCTTGGAAACGGGCTCGGCAAAGGAGGAGGAACCGATGAAAATCACAAGCGCACCCAGGATAAAATAGATACGCATCGACAACTCCTTTCTTTCGTTTAACGCGTCGCTCGGGTTGTACACGCTCCGGCATGATTCGAAGCGAGCCGTCAATTTCAATTTTTAGTCAGATCGCTCACTTCATTCATGCGCCCCGTTCTTACGCAACAATTCGATGATGTCCTTGTAATTATGTGCGGTAAATCGTTTCTCGCTATATCGAGCAAAGCCTAACGGAGTTATTCCTTTCGCGTTCTTGGCGTTGACGTCAGCACCTCGGGAAAGGAGGATCTCCGCAATGCCCGTCTCCCGAAGGGAGACCGCGAGGTGCAGCGGGGTACACCCCAGGTGCCAGTCAAGGAAACCTCTTTCCATCCGCGAGTTAACATCGGCCCCGCGGTCGAGGAACAGTTTCACAATGTCCGAGTTAGGAGAACCATTGATCAGCGCGGTGTGCGCGGTGTGTCGCCCCATCCTGCTCGGGCGCGAAGATCCGCACCGTAATCTACGAGCAGCTTCGCCATGGGGTAGGAACGTTCGATTATAACGGCGGCATGCAACGGGTTGGACCCACGTGACCCGTCTGTCCGGGAATTGACCTTGGCTCCCTTTTTCAGAAGAAGTTCCGCTATTTTCACCCGACTCCACGCCGCGGCTTGGTGCAGGGGAGTAAATCCGGTGTCTGGCTTTGCTTCCAGATCGGCCCCCCGGGAGATCAACAAGTCCACGATTTCGATGGTTTCCTTTGTGACGGAGGGCCCCGCTCTGCCCGCTCTGGTGGCGATGTGAAGCGCCGTATCTTCCTCTCCATTTCTTGCCTGCACGTTTGCTCCTCGATCAAGGAGAAGTCTAACCATTTCCGGTTTTTGCCAAGAAACGGCGACCATGAGGGGCGTCCATCCATCTGCGTCCTTTCCGTTGAGATCTACCACGTTTCCGAGAAGTTCACTTACTCGTGCAACGTTGTCTTGTTGCACGGCTTCGTGAAGCGGGTAACCCAGGCCCCTGTCTGCCGCAGGGGGAGGCACGGATTTTGTCCCGCATGCGGAGACTACAAAGGCCAGTACTAGGAACAAGAGCGTAAGCTGTCTGCGGAGAGTTTCATGCATGGTAGGTTCCTCCAACAATAAAGCAAACGACAAATCCGGTGGATTATAAAATGCGCATCATGTTGCCTCTTCCTCTATGACGGTCTAACGCTCAGGCTAAGCTGCGGGCGCTCAGCGAGAAACAGGCGAGCCGTCAGCTGCAAGCGGTAGTTAGCCCGCTCGGCGAGTCTTCTGTGGTGCGGGAGTTCCACGAAGTAGTCCTGCCACGCTAAGATCCTCATCGATCAAAGGCCAATGGATCCCTTCACCATCCCCAATGAATTCCCATTTCCTCCGTTGTGCAGCAGTAGCATGAAGTAAGCGCGGGAACCAAGCCAACGGAACGATAATGCTCCTTCCGTCAGTAAGGTCCACAATCAGATCGTCTGCCGTTACTCTCACGGCCTGTGCACGTGGAATAGTCTCAGCCTTGGAAGTACGCATCCCATGCCTCCAGAAACAGCGTCTGATTTTTCGTGACGATTTTTTCCAAATTACGCAATTCCGCTCCCTTGAAACCACTTGCATTTACAAGACGTACAGGCCGAAGCCAAAACTTTGCCGAACTTTTTTCCCTCATCACGTGGATATGTGGCGGTTCCTCCCCCTCGTTGCTGTAGAAGAAAAATCGGTACGCCCCGATAATTCTTATCGTCGGCACCGCTATCCGTCCCCTTCACACCATCCTGCGAAGCAGGATATCAAATCTTTCATCGGTTCTCATCGTTCCCGGAATAGCCGGGCTAACGCTCCGGCTAAGCTGCGGGCGCTCAGCGAGAAAGAGGCGAGCCGCCAGCTTCAGCCGGTAGTTAGTACTACTGTGTCATGAAATATCATCCAGTCCGCTCCTCTCGGCCGCACCAGAGACAGGCGTGAGCCTGAAGGAGGGTCCGGCCGTGGCGGCGCAGAAAGGTTGCGATGGAGGAGGCCACATACCGCTCAGGCCGCACGGGGAGCGCCCCGCGGCCGGAAACCCGCGGGGAGACGAGGGGCTCGGAGGAAGGACAGAGGCTCAGGGGGGGAAAGCCGAGCGCGCTCGGCGGCCAGGAAAGCGTAGGCTGCGATGCATAGGGTGCCGTGGTGATGAAACCCACGCCAGCCCCTCCCCTCGTAGTGATCCAGGCCGAACTGGTCCTTCAGTTCGAGGTAATCGCGTTCGATGCGCCAGCGCAGCATCGCCAGCCGTACGAGCTGGGATAACGGCGTCTCCGGAGGCATGGTGGAGAGCCAGAACTTCCTCGGGGCCGGTTCCTGGCGCAGCCATTCGATGAGCAACCACTCTTCGGGACGGGGTGCATGACGATCGACGTCGCGGTGGGCAGGGCGAATCCGGACACAGGCGAAGCGCGACCGCATGGCGCCGCGTGTGCCCTGACGCCATGTCACGTGGCGCCAGGCGCGCTCGGGCAGCCGGGCGGCCAAGTCGGCAATGGCAACGGGGCAATGCCGGGCGTTGCGGCGGACGCGCGTCGGAGGGCGGCCCGTGCGGGAGGGTTTTCGGGGCGGCAACGGGGCCTGGCCCGGCGGCCACACGGTCGTCTCGCCTGTAACGCCAACCATATAGGGGATTTCTTGGAGCGTGAGCTGGTCGCGCCAGGCTGTCACCACGCCGTATCCGGCGTCGGCAACCACCGGGGCTGGAGGGACGTCTTCTATGCGCATAGCGGCGATCTGCTCCAGGGCGATCTGTCCCTTGGTGCGGAACGGCACGTCGTCGGGGACCCCTGCGGCCTTGCGTCGCTGGCGATCGTGGGCCCAGGACTCGGGCAGATAGAGCGTGTAGCCGGCGGGAATGCTGATCGCCTCGTTCGCCAGCGTCACCGTCACCGCCACCTGACAGTTCTCCTGCTTGCCCAGGGCACCGCAGTACTGGCGTGCAACGCCGACAGAGTGCTGCCCCTTCTTGGGGAAGGCCGTGTCATCGACGATCCAGGCGGCCACGGCGCCATGGCGTTCCATGGCATCGAGCACGTGGGCGCGCGCTACGCGCAACACCGCTGCGTCGTCCCAGGCGGCATTGGCGACAAGGTGGTGCAGGGACTGGTGGCGGGCGCCGACATGCCGCGGGTCAACCCGCGCGGCGATCGGCTCCATGCTTTTGCGCTCGCCAGGCAAGCAAAGTCCCGTCACGTAGGCTCGCATCGGTTCCCCGCGATCGGCATGGCCGAGTGCCAGGCACAGAGACTCCAGATAGTCCTGAAAACGCCGCTGGGGAGCCGCAGGAAGGGTGGGCATGCGTCCATGTTGTCACAAGAGCCCCGTCGATGCAAGAAGTTTATGACACAGTAGTATTAGGTGGCGCCTTGGAAAACTAACCATTGGCCGCTTTTACGAGCGCAGGCAATATTTTTATTTTCCGTATTTCCTTCACTGCAGGGGAATGGACAACGTGATAGAGATCCCATGCAAGTTGCAAGTTAAGCCAAAACTGCGCTTCCATCCCAAACAGTTGTTCCAAACGGAGAGCAGTATCTGGCGTCACGCCACGCTTACCATGGATTAACTCATTAACCCGCGGATATGAGACCCCGAGCTTTTCCGCAAGTTCTGCCTGGGTCATTTTCAGCGGCTTCAGAAATTCTTCCATAAGCATCTCGCCAGGGTGCGTCGGCGGTCTGTGCGTTGGTATACGAACCATGATTTTCCTCCCCTTCAATCAGTGATAATCGGTTATCTCGACTCGCTCCGGTCCTTCTTCCGTCCAAACAAAGCAAATCCGGAACTGGTCATTAACTCGTATGCTGTGTTGCCCCATGCGATCCTTTTTTAGAACCTCCAGTTCGTTCCCCGGGGGGATGCGAAGTGAGCCCAAGGAAACCACCGCGTTCAGTTGATCGAGTTTCCGTTGCGCTACGCGCCAGATTTGTTCCGGACAGGACCGCCTGGCCTCCTTGGATCTCTTTCGGTCAAAAACATCCTCGGTCCCCTTATCGAAAAACGATTTGATCACTTCGTGTCGTCTCCAGTGGCTTATACCTTCACATACGAATTATAATGGATAACGTTATATGTGTCAACATCGCTGGAGTGCCTTAGAGGGTGTCAAGTCCACCTAACGCTCCGGCTAGGCTGCGGGCGCTCAGCGAGAAAGAGGCGAGCCGCCAGCTTCAGCCGGTAGTTAGGCCTTTGCCCGTTTAGGAGGAACCGAGCGAAGCTCTTGTTCGATCCGCTCGCCCAAGAAAATCTTTAGCAATGACTGATATGGAACATCCCGCTTGTTCGCCAGAAGTTTCAGTTCCTCGATCATCGACTCGGGAAGACGCACAGAGATGGTCCTAAGCGATGGCTTTAGATTCGGAAAAACCACCCGCTGTGCATTCTTCCAGTTCACATACTTCGTCGAATCCGCAGATTCCCAGAACCGCCTCTCTTCGGCTTCCGATGCAAATTTCGGCACTTTCTTCATGATGATTCGTATACCTTCCTTTCCTTCCGGTTCATATCCCGCGCCGAGATCACCCGGATCATGTCTTTTCGGACCACGAACACGACGAACAGGAGCCGCCCGGCATCTGTTTGCCCCAGCGCGTAGAATCGATCCTCCTGATCCGAATGCCTCTCGTCCCAGGCGGCGACCAGGGGTTGGTTGAAAAAGATCTGCTCGCACTCCGAAGGTGACACATCATGCTTCTCCTGGCTCTTCGTGAGGTTTCCCGAGTCCCATTCGAAACCGACACATTTTGCCAGCAGATCGATGAGGTCCACGAGTTATGTATATATATGATATATACGTTCTGTCAAGGGTTTCGATGGTAGGGCAATGGGTCTAACGCTCCGGTTAAGCTGCGGGCGCTCAGCGAAATACACGGCGAGCCGTCAGCTTCAGCCTGTTGTTGGGCTGTTGTAAATTTATAGTGATAAAACCAGCCGCAGCCCATCATCAAGTGCCTTCATCAGCCGAGACGGCAACCGCCCGGACCGTCTGGAAAGAAAGCTTTTGTCGACCGTGATGACCTGCGATACGTTCGCAACGGAATCTTTGGGAAGGCCGGAATCGGCTGCGGCAATTAGAACATTGCCCGGAGCGTCCGCTAGACGAAGATTCGAGGTGAGAAGGACAACAACGACAGTTTGAATGCGACTTCGGTTGAATGCATTCGATTGAATGATAACCACAGGCCGCCGAAAACCAGGTTCCGAGGCTACGGGATCGGGGAGTTCTGCCCACCACACCGCGCCTCGCTCCATCACCACTCCTCGGGCGGCAATGATTTGATCTGGAGCTTGATGAGGTTCGAATCCAGCGTGGATTCCTCTTCGCCGTATATGGCGTCGAGGCTCTCCTTCACCTGTTGGCTTTGGCGGCGTGACAGAAAATCGGCAAGCGCGGTTGCGTATAGCTGGCTTCGCGACATGCCGAGACGCTTGGCGAGGGAGTCCGCGGACCGAAAAATTTTGTCCGGAATGGATACCGCCGTCTTCATACTCAAAGTATGACCCTGTTCATACCGTTTGTCAACCCATTGCTTTGCAGTCAGCCCAACGCTTGGCTTCAGCTGCGGGCGCTCAGGTATTTTGCCAGGGCATCCGTCAGCTTCAGCCCGTAGTTAGCTGGCGTTCAATTTAAGCAGCGGGTTTCCAGTTAATAGATAAGCGTCTTCCGGTCGTAGCGCAATCACGCAAATACAGATTTATCAGTGTTTGATATGGAACCCCAACCTCCTCGGCCATATGTTTGAAATAATTAACAGTCTTTTCATCTAGCCGAATTGTTACCTGTTTTTTGAAATACTTCGCATACGGGTTTCGTTTCGCCTTGGAAAAATCATATTCTTTTCTCATTTTTTCCACCTTTCGCTGTATATGGCACGCTCAGATTTGGTCGCCTTCCGCGCCGAAATGATCCGGATAATCTGCTCACCACGCCGATAACAATGACAAACCACAAGCATTCGTATTGAAGCACTAAATCCCATCAGAATGAATCGATCCTCCTCCGCTGAATGGTCAGGATCCGCGAGGAGGAGCGCATACTTGTCGGCGAAAACAGTCGCCGCCTCATCGAAAGAAACACCATGTTTTCTCTTGTTCTCCGCATTCTTCGTTGCATCCCACTCGATCTTCGGTGGTATCATATTTACAGTATACCTACAATGCCATTATTACGCAACCGATATTTCGAGTGTTTTTGCCCAGCTAACGCCCAGGTTAAGCCGCGGGCGCCCAGCGAGAATAAGGCGAGCCGTCAGCTTCAGCCTGTAGTTAGGCAGCGCTTTTTCCATATTGAATGGTTTTTCATATGTCATTCGAACTTTGGATGTCCAATTAGGCTAACGCGCGGTGCAGCAATAAAGTTTAGGATCGCTGCCTCAGCAAAGTCAAAGAATAGCCCCCGACGGACTTCATCTTTCATGTCCAAGGAGCCCCCTACCCCCCTGTAACTAGGATACAGACCTTGATGGAGCAGGCCCGACCTGTAGTCGTATAAGCGATCTAATAGTTCCCGGCGCAGAGCCCGAGCCGTACGAGTCCCTCGGCGAATGCTGAACGCTTCCTCAAAGTTGCTATGGGCGACAATCTTGTCAAGGTCAATCGGTATTAGTTCGTCAAAGAACTCAATAAACCGCCTCGTCATCTTCGAGCGCCGCCATTCCGTATACGGTGTGGCGAGAGTTTCTGCGGTCACTACATACAAGATGCATGCTACTATTGACCCTTGCATAAGTAATGGTACGTTTCATACTTCCAGCCCGGCGCCGTGAAAGAACCCTTCGAAGAGATCCCGCTGGCTGCGTGTTTGTGAAAGAGAGGTAACGACGGCATGCTCAAGTGTACGGAGACAGTCGGGGGCGAAGTTCGCCAGGTCCCCGTACTTGGTATGGCTCCAGACGCATTCCACAGGGTTGAGGTCCGGGGCATAGGGCGGCAGCCACTCGACGACGATCCGCTTCCGGGCGGCCAGCCAGTTCTGGACGCTCTTTGCCCAGTGGGGGCGGTGTCGGTCCCAGATGAGCGTGAAACCGTAAGGGATGTGCCGACGCAGTGCCTTAAGGAACCGGAGGACTTCCGCGGATCGGATGTTGTGGGGGTACGGGGCCCAGTAGAGGCCGAATCGGCGCCGATGGGGAGCCACGGTGAGGGCGCTGATCGTGGAGAGCCGGTCGCGGCGGTCCCACTGGCGGAGGATGGGCGTCTGGCCACGGGGCGCCCAGGTCCGGCGGACCACCGGCTGGAGCATGAAGCCGCTCTCGTCAAGGAAGACGATGCACCTACCGGATTTTCGGGCGTTTTTTTATATGGGGCCACCGCTCGGCCCGCCACTGCTTTATTGCATCCTCGTCCCGTTCCCGGGCCCTGCGCTCCGGTTTCTGACAGCTCCATCCCTCCCCGCGCAGAATCTTCCAGACGTGGGCGGGGTGATAGCGAACCCCGAAGGTTTTGGCGATGATCTCGGCCACCCGGGGCAGGGTCCACAGATCCGTGGAGAACCCGTGGGCCGTGGCCCCTTTAAGGAGCAGATTCAGCAGCCGCGTTCGTTGTCGGGCTGTCAAGCGCGGCGGCCTGCCGGGAGGCGGTTTGGCTCGGAGCGCATCCGTGCCTCCGGTCTGGACCTCGGCCTGCCAACGGCTGACGGATGCGGGAGAGCAACCTATCTTCCGGGCCACTTCCCTCACCCCGAGGCCATCTTTGATGAGCTCGACGGCCCGGCGGCGCCGGGCTTCCAGTGCGGCTGGTGTCCCATATGGTCTCATACATGGGAAGATACCATTGTCCCATTATTTACGCAAGTCTCAATAAGTTGCTTTCCTGCCGCACGGCAGCATCGAACGTCAACAGGGCTGCACGCATACGCGTAAATAACTCTAATCCGTCCGGAATGGCAAATGGACTGAAGATATCAAGCGAAACATGTTTGCGTGCGAGGGTGAGAATTTCGCGATCGATCTGGCGCTTGGCTAGTTGTGTCAATATGTCAGACTTAGACGGAAACAGCGATGGTGGAAGTGCGGTACTTCGACCGAGGGCAAATGTACAGATTGCGGCGACGGTCTCGAGAACGTTATGCACAACGTGCGACGAGAAATGCCCAGCGCAAGGGGCGGGTGTTGCGATATGTACATGGACTATTGCTTTTGGTGCAAAGAGCGCCTTCTTTTTATCCCAGTCAGCAGGTATATCTTCAGTAAACTCGAGAAGGATGTTGCTGCCTAATCTACGCCACCCCAGAACCCGGGTCTGACCAACGAGGCGCTCAAAGAAGGACCCCATAAACGAAGGAGAAATCTTTAATTCGGTCTCGTGAAGTATTGTCGAGTACCAAACGGTTCCCCCGAAATCGCCTCGCTCCACATGAAAAGCGGCCTGACGCGAAATGGAGTCCACTACTTCCTGTTTCGCGGTGTCGCTGGAAACGAATCGCAGGAATGGAGGTGTATCTATGAAGTGGGCCGTTATGTGAAACTCGTTCGGCGCCCCCAAGGTGAATGTGTCCCCGCTTTTCCCGTATTGCTTGAGATCAATTCCGAAATCACGTGCAAGGCAAGCGAACCAGTCCGCGAGCAACATCCTGCGGGCATGGATATCAGGCAGAATCGATGACAATGCGAAACCTCTGACTGTGGCTAGCGCGGCCTAACGCTCGGCTTCAGCTGCGGCGCGAGCGAATTGCGCCAAGGTTTCGCAGAGCCGGCGAAGCGGCTGTCAGCTGCAAGCCGTTGTTAGCTGGCGTATGTGAACTTTCCTATGTCCTAATGCGCTTTGAGTTTTTTTACCTCATCGCGTTCTTGAGTCGCCCGCCCCGCAAAGCTCTGGAGCGGAGTAACTTTCCAATTGAGGACGCCCCACGCAGGTATGCTGCGTAAGAGTCGATCAAGCTCTTCGTTGGACGTGGACTCGGCGATGAACACAAACGACCGATCGCCAACCGGAAGACCACCGGCCACGATCTTCTCCGCTTCAAGTTTCATCAGCGTGTCGAAAGTGGGAAGAAAACCCTTCTCCAAGACCTCGATTGCTTCCTGCGGTGACCCAAAGCCGGGCCCTTCTGATCCAGTGACCAAGTATCTCATTGTGTCCCTCTCTTTGACTCAGTTAGGTAAGACTTGTCTTTACCTTTCCTTACGACTCGTCCAGCTAACGGCACGGCTATGCGGCGGGGCCTCCCGCGAAGCCAAAGGCAGCCGTCCCCTTCAGCTGGTTAGGCCGCAAACCACAGCACTGCGATGAAATGACACGCGGTGCCCGTAATAACGAACAGGTGCCAGACGAAGTGGCTGTAACAGACCCGCTTGGCCGCATAGAACACCACACCCACCGTATATGCGATACCACCTGCCAATAGCCAGAACAAACCCCACGCTGGCACACGGAGCCACAACGGCTTTACCGCGATAAGGATGAGCCAGCCCATGGCTAGATACAGGCACGTCGAGAGTTTCGGATACCGTACCCCTCTTACCGCCGTAAGTACGACACCGGCAAGGGCCAAACTCCACACGAGCCCGAACAGCGTCCAGCCCCACGTACCGCGGAGCACACCGAGGGTAAACGGCGTATACGTGCCGGCGATCATGAGGAAGATCGCAGCGTGGTCAAGAACCTGAAATACTCGCTTTGCACGATTCCTTGGCAACGCGTGGTAGAGCGTGGATGTGAGGTACAGCAGCACCATTGTAGCCGCGAAGACGGTCGCGCCTACAATTCGCCCTGCGCCGCCATGCTGGACTGCAGAAAGAACAAGAACTGGAGCGACAGCTACCGCCGCCAGTAGGCCGACACCATGGCTGACGCTGTTTGCGATTTCCTCCCCGAGGGACTGCGTACGTTCTCGTAATGCGAGTGCTTTGATCATGACTTTTTATCCTATGCGGTCCAACGCGCCGGCTAAGACTGCGGGTGCTCATGTATTATGGCAGGCGAGCCGTCAGCTTCAACCGGTTGTTAGCTGACGAACTACCTCATTTCTGGTGCGAAACAACAATATCCGCTTTCGTTGAACCGACGATCTCCAAGAGCTCTTGGGTCTCCTTTGCCGGCACCTTGTGCTTTGCGAGCACTTCCTTGAAAAGAATGACCATGCGATCCCACTCCCGCTCCGTTATGTTCAGGTGAGCGTGAGACTCTTTCATCCCCCGACCGTGATACTGGCATGGGCCGCCAGTAGCCTGGCACACCATCGCGGTCACGTGGTACTTCAGATACGGGGCCGGGACACGCTTCCTCGCGGCATCGATCGCAGGATTTGCATTGAGGATGGCATCGGGCACGAGGGCGTCGATGAAATCGCTGACCACGACCGAAATCGGCGCCAAGCCACCCAATCGGTCGTACAGAGACTGTTGCTTTGGCTGTGCACCGCTTTGCGCCACTGCCGGGTGGGATCCCGCGAGTAGAATGGCGACGAAACAAAGAGAAGCCCAGAGATTCATGTTGCGGGTGAACATATTCTCCTCCTTTTGCTTGTGGCGAGCACCTTACCGCTCCCCGATTGTATGATTGTTCCACCTGCCCCTTACACTCGCCAGCTAACGCTCAGGCTGAGCTGCGGGGCCTCATGCGAAGCCTGGGCAGCCGTCAGCTGCAAGCCGTTAGGTGGCGCAAACTATCGGCACTTTACTATCTAACGACCGTCTCGTGAGCAGGTTTGGACTTGCGCTTCCTTTGGTCTTGGTAGTGTTGAATGCAGTGGTCAAAGAACGCCACCGTATTGAAGTACTTCCCCTCAGTTCCCCTCGGAATACCTGATCGAGACAGGAACTCCAGGCACTTGCACTTTGGGTCCTCGCCGTCATCCTGTGGCCTTAGTCCTTTGACGTAGAAGCCCTTGGGCCAGTTGACTGCTCGCAGCGAGAGAACGGTTTTGTCTTTCATTGGCACTGGATAATCGATCAAAACGTTTTCGATGTCTTTGGCACCCTGCCGTGACCTGATGAGCAGCGAAGCGTGCGGGGTCGCCGCAATGCCGATCCAGTCGGCTTTGTCGTACCAGGCAGCTGCATCAGTGACAGCCTTGCCCATGATGGTGTTCTTTTCATTGTCCGAGTGAAACATACCGATCGCCAATGCACCCCGAAAAAGAATTCCGTTCGCGAGTGACTTCACTTCGAAGTGACGCAACAGGGAGCCGAATGCGCCAATGTCATCCAACGATGGAAGGGAACCGACTTCGTACGCGATCACAACCGAGTCGTTGAAGGTGAAGGTTGACAATCGGCCTGCCTCGACCGGACCAAACACTGCCTCTGCCTTTAAACCCAACAGGTCCAACACGATCTGTCGCGACTCAAGGAACTGGGCGATCTCTTCACTTGAGTAGCTGGCGGCACCAAGTGCGTCGAGGATGGCAATGAATCCGGTTCGCTCCTTCATTCGCTCTCTCCTGTCCACCTAACGCTCCGCTTCAGCTGCGGGCGCTCATGCCTCACCAATGGCGAGCCGTCAGATGCAAGCGGTAGTTGGGCGGCTTTTTACAGAGCATCTTTCTTATCAGGTTCGATATCTCGAACCTTTGCCATTGCGCGCTCGAACTTCCCGCGGCGACCGCGTTTGGCACGCGCTCCCAGGAAATCGCTAGTCATCAAAGCCGACATCTTTTCCGCCAACGCGGTCGCAATGAACTGGTTGATAGAAATCTCCTCTTGCTTCGCGAGGTCCCTAACCCGCCGATGAAGTGACTGCGAAAGCCGAAGGCTGATCGTGCTCATTATCCTTCTCCTATCCTTTTTAGAAACTCGTGCGGGGTTACCACCTTGATGCCAAATTTTTCTGCGCCCGTAAAATCACGGCGGTTGTAGGTCACTATGAATTGCGCCGAGGCCACCACCGCAAGTTCCAATACATGATCATCTTGAGGGTCCTTCAGGATGGGTCGCCATAAATAATGGATTTCACGCAAATCCGCAACACTGCAGACGTAATCCAGGATGTCCTCAATATCGGCGGATGTCAGCCCGAATTCGCGCCCAAGACGCTTCGCTGCATCCTCATATTCGAGGATCAATGGAACAGAGACGCTGATCTCAAACTGCTTGCCACCCAACAACATGAAAAGACGATAGGATGCGCCACGGCGCGATCGGAGGGCTGATACAAATACATTGGTGTCGATGACTATTCGTCGTTTCATGTCGGTATCATATACGATACCATTTCCCTCGTCAAGACTTGCCCTTTCAGACTTGCCCTTTCATATCGGGTTTCAGTCCGCCCAACGCGAATTAGACGGTTTGTGAGACAGCATAAGATAACTGGGAAATCCTTGTTAAATGCGAGGGGTTAATCGAAACAGGATTTGATATGGAGACGGGATTTCTCCTTAAAATCAAACGGATGTAGAGGGAGGGGGGATCGGTTGGAGAAGCGATAGGCTGCGGGAGAAGCCGTCTATTCCTTCTGCCTTGGGAGAGGATATGGTGGCATGATCTTATCCGGGAAAGTCCGCCGGGCTCCGGACGCACCTTCCGCCCTTGTTCAGGACATGGGTATAGATCATGGTGGTGTTGACGTCGCTGTGGCCCAGCAGTTCCTGGATCGTCCGGATATCGTACCCTTCTTCCAGGAGATGGGTAGCGAAAGAATGCCGGAAGGTATGGCAGGTGATCCGCTTCGGAATTCCCGCGGCCGCCGCCGCATCCTTCACCGCTCGCTGAAGAACGGTCTCGTAGAGATGGTGCCGGAAGAGGAGGCTGGTTTCCGGATCCCGGTATTTTCTGCGCGCCGGGAATACCCATTGCCAGCACCATTGCCGGTTGGCATCGGGAAGTTTAACGTCCAGCCTTCCGGGAAGTGTAACGCATCCGCCTCCCTCCTTCAAATCCTTTTTGTGGCGAATCCTGACCTCCTCGAGGTGCAGCTTCAGGCGGTTTTCGACGGCGCCCGGCAATACGGTCACGCGATCCTTGTTCCCTTTTCCCTGCCGCACGGTGATCTGCCGGTACCCGAAGTCGATATCCTTGACGCGGAGCCGCAAGGCTTCAAGGAGTCGAAGCCCCGCGCCGTACATGAGCATGGCCGCGATCCAGTTCTGTCCGTACAGGTTGCCGAGAACGGCCTGGATTTCCTTTCTCGTCAGCACGACCGGGAGGCGCTTCGGTTTCTTCGCCCTTACGACGTCGTCGAGCCAGGAAAGTCCGGTCCCCAGGACGTCCCGGTACAGGAAAAGAAGCGCACCCAACGCCTGGTTTTGGGTCGAAGCGGCCACGTTGAGGTCCACGGCGAGGGAGGACAGGAATGCCTCGACCTCGGACCTTGCCATTTCGGCGGGGTGCCGCATACGGTGGAAGCGGATGAATCGGGCAATCCATGACAGGTAGGCCTCCTCGGTCCTCGGGCTGTAGTGACGCTTCCGTAGCTCGGCCCGGACCCGGTCGAGGAGTTTAGGTTTCCCGTGCCCGGGGGCATGAGAAGAAATATCCATCGGGGCTTCCCCTTCGTTTATCCTGATGAGAAATGCTTCTTCCCATGCAACGGAGCAATAGTCGTTCCCGCGGGGACAATCCCGGCGGGAAGTGTTATCTTTCGGGGAAGCGAAAAATCACCGCATCGGGCCGGGGGCGATGAGCAGGATCCTCTATTTCGACTGTTTCTCGGGGATCGCGGGGGACATGACGTGCGCGGCGCTCCTCTCCCTGATGGGCGCGGAGAAGGATCTTCGCCGAGCGCTCCGCGGTCTCCCGTTGCGCGGCTACTCCCTGTCCGTCGAGCGCGCCTCCTCCTCGGGGATGGCGGGGACGCGGGTGACGGTCAAGTTATCCTCCCGGAAAGGGTCCACGCGGCACCTCCCCGGGATCGTCTCCCTGCTTCGGCGGTCGAAGCTCCCCGCGGGGACGCGGGAGCGCGCCATCGTCGGTTTCGAGCGGCTCGCGGAGGCCGAGGCGAAGGTCCACGGGACGACGAAGGAGAAGGTGCACTTCCACGAGGTGGGGGCGACAGACGCCATCGTGGACATCGTCTCCGCCTGCTTCCTCTTCGATCATATAGGCGCCCCGGGAGTCTTCTGCTCCCCGCTTCCCGGCGGGTCCGGCCAGGCGTGGTCGTCCCACGGGAAGATCCCGGTGCCGGGCCCGGCGACGCTATCGCTGCTCACCGGCGCCCCCTGGCGGTTCGGGGAGGGGGATGGGGAGCTGGTGACCCCGACGGGCGCGGCGCTTCTTCGCGCGTTCGATGCCTCCTTCGAGCGGCCTCCCGAGATGGTCGTTCGCGGGGTCGGGATCGGTGTGGGGCACAAGGAGATCCCCGGGCGGGCCAACGTCCTCCGGGTGGTGGAGGGGGAGACGGTCGTCGGCTCGCGGGGACGGGACCGCGTGCTCGAAATCGAGGCGAACATCGACGACATGAGCCCGCAGCGCTTCGAGGTGCTGATGGAGCGGGCCTTTGCCGCCGGCGCGCTGGACGTCGCCGTGATCCCCGCGACAATGAAGAAGAACCGACCCGGATGGGTGCTTCGGATCCTGTGCCCGGAAGAAAACCTGGAAATCGTATCGGGGGCGGTCTTCTCCCTTTCCACCGCCATCGGCCTCCGGTACCACGCCTGCGACCGGTTGAAGCTCGCGAGGAGATCGGGGACGGTAGAAACGCGCTTCGGGAAGGTGAGGATCAAGGAGGCGGAACTTCCGGACGGGTCGATCCGTCCCGTCCCCGAGTATGACGATGTGCGAAGGATCGTCCGGGCCGGGAAGGCGTCCTTCGAAGAAGTGGCCTGGGAGGTAGCGAGGAAGTGGCGAAGGTAAAGGTCGAGTACGCCTGCACCGCCTGCGGGTTTTCCTCCCCGAAGTGGCTGGGCAAATGCCCCGACTGCGGGCAGTGGGGCTCCCTCGTCGAGGAGGTAGCCGCCGCGGAGACGAAATACCGCGTTGCCTCGGAGGGATTCCCCGCGTCGAAGCCGGTTCCCCTGGCCGACGTGTCGGAGAGCGCCTCGGAGCGCACCCGGTGCGGGATCGCCGAGTTCGACCGCGTCATGGGGGGCGGCGTGGTCCCCTCCTCGGCCACCCTGATCGGGGGGGATCCGGGGATCGGCAAGTCGACCGTCCTG
>Ga0209520_10000333_pt1 | contig 26530 bp, 45 predicted proteins | sample Rifsed16ft1_FD_184009 | JGI IMG/M metagenome (GOLD analysis project Ga0209520, IMG submission 184009) | Soil microbial communities from Rifle, Colorado, USA - sediment 16ft 1 (version 2) | ecosystem: Environmental > Terrestrial > Deep subsurface > Rock core/Sediment | place: Rifle, Colorado...
TAAGCCCGCAGGACCCGAACCAATAATAGCAACATCCCATGGCTTTCCTTCGGCTGGTTTTGGAGCAAATTCTTGTTTCTCAGACATAAATATCTTTTTAAAAAAAGTTTTGAAAATTCCAGAAGCCCTTCGCGTGGGTAATTAAGATATTCCAAAGGAAATTTCTTTAAATAGCTCCACCCATCATTCCGCCTTTTGGTGGAACTCCGGGGCCAGTATCCTCTTCAGGCTCTTTTACCGTTGTTTCCGGTACCTCTTCAGTAGGTTCTCCACCCATCGGACTACCCATAGCTCCCGACGTAGATTGACCACCAGGAAGTGGTGCTACCGGTTCGTCCGTAGGCTGAACACTTGTTCCCATACCACCCGGCATCCCTGTTGGCATTTGTGTGGGTTCGTCTACTGTTGTAGACACCGGTCCGGTAGCGCTCGCCATACCCGTATCATCATCAGATGCCGTTGGCATAGTAGGTGCAGTATCATCCGCTGCTGAGCTCATACCTCCCCCAGTCATAGGCATCCCAGAACTTGGTTTTTTAGTTGTATCATCTGGACCCATACTAATTCACCCCCCTTCGCCTCGCCGTAACTTTAGTGTAGGCGGGCTAAATTCCTTTCTTTATTAATTCTTCATATGCATTTTTTCCTGCAAAACCAATTTGACGTCCTACCTCCTGACTTCCTTTATAAAGAATGGTTGTAGGAATCGACATAACTTGGTATTTGAGCGTACTTTCTTGATTCTCGTCAACGTTTAATTTCATTATAACAAGTTTGTCTTTATTTTCGTCAGACAATTCCTCGAGAACAGGCTCTGCCATCTTGCAGGGTCCGCACCAAACTGCCCAAAAGTCTACCAAGACGGGAATCTGTGATTTCAAAACCTTTTCTTCAAAATCTGAATCGCTAACGTCAAGAGTTGCCATACGGTTTTCACTATACCGTTAAGGATAGCTTCAAGTCAACCACCAGATACCCTCTGTAATCTAAACCCACTAGCAGTAATTAATCTTTTGCACTCCCATGCTTAGAAGTTTACTGTGAAGCTTCCTTGATAACATTTGCAGTTATAGTACTTGTCAGTTGAGGAAAATCCGGATTGTCTGTGCTGATATAAATAGACCTAGTTACTTCTCCAATATCTGTATCGTCCTTGTGCACAGCAGGATCAAAGGATACCTTTACTAACGTCGTCTCCTTGGCTCCCAAATCTCTCTTTTCAACTTCAGCTTTTGTACAGCCGCATGACGTTGAAACGCGGGTAATCTTTAAAAGTTTTGACGTAGAATTCGTCAAAGTAAACGTAGTGGTAGCAACATCGCCATAAATAACCTTTCCCAAATTTTGACTTGATGGAGTAATTACAACGACTGAGTTTGATTCCTTAGACACTTCCTGGCTCGGAGCATTTTTAGTCTCTTTTAGGTCGCTTTGAATTATTACCGATCTGGCTATAAACACGGCTGCTGTGGTCAGCACTATAGCCACAACCAACTTGATGATTCTATTAAAATTCATGTTCAACATTATATCTTAGATTTTTACTTTTTTAAGCCTCAAAGAATTTGTAACTACAGAAATTGAGGATGCAGCCATGGCAAAGGCAGCCAGAGCAGGATTAAGAAGCCAACCGAAGAATGGATAAAGAACTCCCATTGCAACCGGAATGAGAATAACATTATACCCAAAAGCCCAGAAAAGATTCTGTTTGATCACGGAAAGAGTCACACGACTTAGATTCAAAGCCGTTAAAACCGAACGAATGTCGCGATTAAGAAGAGTTATCCCAGCAGACTCAATCGCAACATCGGTTCCTGTTCCCATTGCTATGCCTACGTCACTTGCAGCCAAAGCTGGCGCATCATTAATTCCGTCGCCGACAAAAGCGACTGTACGTCGCTTAGTTAGTTGGTTAGTTAGTTCATTGTTCATTGTTTTAGAACCCTCCTTAGCCCTACTGCTAACTATGAACCCTGAACCATGAACTTTTAATTTTTTAACTTTCTCGGCCTTCTGATCTGGAAGGACACTTGCCAGAACATTTTTAATCCCTGCCTCTTTCGCAATAGCCTTAGCCGTCCTTTCGTTGTCCCCGGTTATCATCCAAACCTCGATTCCCTTCTCTTCTAAAGTTTCAACAACCTCGGGAACACCTTCTTTGAGAGTATCAGCAACAGCTATAAGGCCAAGTAGTTTCGAGGCCGTAGCCAACAACATTACTGTTTTCCCCTCCTCTTCTAATTTTGCGATCTGATCTTCTGAATTTTTATATTCCACACCTTCTTTCTCCATTAAAGCCCTGTTTCCAAGAAAGTATTTTTTTCCATCGATATTTCCTTCAATACCATGCCCTGGAACTGCACTAAAGCTTTCGACATTTTTGAAAACTATCTTTTCCTCTTCAGCTTTTTTCAAAATAGCTTCACCTAAAGCATGTTCCGACCCTTTTTCCAAGGAAGCAGCAATTTTAAGAAGTTCATGGTTAGTTAGTTCATTGTTCATTGTTAATTTACTATTTCTGCTCTTACCATGAACCATGAACGACGAACGATGAACTTCTATTATATCTGTAACAGTCGGTTTTCCTTCTGTTAGCGTACCGGTTTTATCAAATATCGTTATCTCCACTTTATTCGCAATTTCCAAACTCTCAGCGTCTTTAATAAGAATTCCTTTTTCGGCCCCACGACCGGTTCCAACCATAATTGCGGTTGGGGTTGCCAGCCCCATCGCACAAGGACAAGCAATGATTAGAACAGCGATAAGATTTGTCAGAGCTTGAGAAAAGGTCCCAAAGTCATACCAGACCACAAATGTGGCCACAGCAATTATCAATACGACGGGGACAAAATATGAAGAGATTAGATCCACCAACCTTTGAATTGGAGCACGGGAACTTTGAGCTTCAGTTACCATCTTTACAATTTGGGCCAGCATCGTATCAGCCCCAACTTTCGTAGCTTCAAAAATAAAACTTCCGGATTTATTGATAGTCGCGCCAATTACCGTATCTCCTTTCATCTTCTCTACCGGTATTGATTCACCCGTAACCATAGATTCGTCGATACTAGATGAGCCTTCAACGATCACCCCGTCTGTAGGAATTTTCTCTCCGGGTCTGACTCGAATTAAATCTCCTACTTTAACTTCCTCAATAGGTATGTCAACTTCGAAGTATTTTTTACCATGAACCATGAACAATGAACCAATAGCTTTGGTTAGTTGGTTAGTTAGTTCATTGTTCATAGTACGTAAGACACGCGCAGTCTTCGCTTGCAACCCTAACAGCTTTTTAATTGCATCGGAGGTATGGGCCTTTGCCTTCGCTTCTAAAAATCTACCAAGAAGAATTAAAGTAATTATAATGGCCGCTGTATCAAAGTACATATGCCCTCCGAAAAGAACGGACGTAAACGAATAACCAAAGGCGGCGGAAGTACCAATCGCAATAAGAGTATCCATACTCGCCGTCCTATTTTTGAGTCCTGACCATGTTGCTTGATAAAATTGCCAACCAGCCCAAAATTGTACGGGTAATGTTAGGAGTAAAAGAATGAAAGGATCGCTTAATAATCTGGGTATAAAAAATAGCCATTCGGGAAAGGATCCTGCGAATATAAGGACAGAAAGAATCGATGAAATTAAGACTTTAGTCTTTAGATTTCTAAGTTCTTTCCTCTTTTCCTCCTCTTTTAAGTCTTCTATAGATTTTTGATTTTTGATTTTTGATTTTTGAATTATTAATGCCTTATACCCAGCTTCTTCAACTGATTTTGCCAGTTGATCATCAGTAACCGTTGGATCTACATCAACCGAAGCCTGCTCACTGCCATAATTCACGGAAGCGCTCAAAACACCGGGAGTTCCCGCAAGTTTTCTTTCAATAAGCTTCGCACAACTCGCACAGTGCATCCCGATAATAGGAAAGCTCCGCTTCGTAAATTCGTTATTTGGTTCATGGTTCATAGTTGGTTTGTTCATAGTTCGTAGTTCATAGCTTTTATTTAATTGAACGTTTAAGTGCACTAATCATCTTAGAGACTGTTTGTAACCTGGAATACAATTCTTGGTACTCTTCTCGGCTCAGGTATTTTTGATTCAAAGCTACTTGTAAGCAAGCTATACATTCGTAAAGAGACCCTCTCGCTAAATCCAAAAAATGCTTAAAATCTTTTTTAGTTCTGGATGATCCTTCGGCAATATTAAGCAAGATTGATACAATCGCTCTTCTCAGTTGATTAGTTAATCCAAAGACTTCTTCCCTCGGCCAATTCTTAGTCAATTCATATATCCGATCCACCAGTTCTAAAACCAATTGATAAACTCTCAGATCTTCAAAATTAAATTTATTTTCAACCATGAACGATGGACTAATAACTATGAACTACAACCTAATCTACGATTAGCTTGCCATGATACATATTCATACCACAATGAAATCCGAATTCGCCTGTTTTTTGAGGAGTAATAGATATTTCCACTGCTTTGTTAAGAGGTAAAAACTTTTTAATCTTAAAGTCGGGTAATATTATTTCTTCCAAACAACTATTCGGGTCCTTTCTTAATATTTTTAGAGTGGTGCTAATTCCCTTACGAATTCTTATCGCGGCAGGTTTATATCCTCCATCCACGATAACATCAACTTCTCCTTGTCTCGCCGTAGCCTCAGCGGAGGCGGATTTTTTCCCAAAGAAAAACCACCAGATAAAACCAACTAATCCTACGCCGATCGTTGTCACTAAAATTTTATCCATAATTTATTATGGTCAAGCTTTGCTTATCCATTCCCATAATTACATCTGAAAGAAAAAAGTTAGTTGGTTAGTTAGTTATTAGTTCATAGTAAATTCATTGAACATCCTTTTTGCCACAAACTAACTTACTATTAGCCAACTAACTAATCGAACCATTCTTCCATCCAACCTTCCATCATCTCAATCTCTTTCGACTGAGCGCTTATGATATCCTCACCAAGTTTATTTAATTCCGGCTTGCCTGTTCGTGACGGGATGAGGTTTGCCATGTCAATTGCCCCCTGATGATGCGCAATCATTGTCTCGATAAAAGCTTTTTCGAACTCCTCACCGCGCACTCCGATTAAACTCCCTGTCATTTCATTTATACTCATTCCCATATCTTCATTTTTCTCTCCCTCTTCCATCATAGGGCACTTCTCTCCCTGCATCATGGTCTCTATTCCACCTCCCATACCCATCATTCTCATCATACCGTAATTCCTGTTATTAACTGAGTAGTTGGTGATTAGAAGAGTCACGACAATACCCACCAATCCCCCAATTATTGCATAAGTTAAAGTTTTTTCCATATTACTCACCACCCTTTGGGATCCAATGTTCTGGATGTCCTTCAAACATCCTTTTGTCACCTTCCGTACAAAAATAATACTTTTTCCCCATATAAATAGAAATAGCCCTCATTTTACTTTTGGGCTTTGTCATACCGCAAACAGGATCGCGTACTTTTTCTATCTTAATTTTGCTCACTTTTTAACCGAAAGATAATTATATAGCCATGCAAAAAGCCAGCCTCCTAACCATGAAAAGGCAACTGCCGTCACAAATCCTAATAGAAAATTTTCCGAAAATGCGCGAGGTGTCCATATTTTGGCCACATCAAAACCATGAAACCAACTTCTTGTAACCGCCATGCTAAGTCCGGGGAATAGTGCAATCGCAAATCTACAAAAAAGATAAACTACGCCTACAAACACGGCGGACGTATTTGCCCATACTTTCTCATTAAATTTCATAATATCTCACTTCCTCTCGTTTTCTTTGCCAAACTTTCTTCACGCTCCACATCCTCCACCAAACTTCGTATCGAAAGGCAGCGGTCCCACTTTCTGCAAAAGTTTACCGGCCGCTTGTCCTGAAGAATATTCTTCGCTCAAAGCAAGGCGCGCGTCAATTTTATCCCAGCTTATTCCTTGCCGTGCAAAATATGTTCCAAGAGTTAAATAATGACTTGGGAACCAAAAAGAATTTAACTTGAGAACGTTTTTGTAAATTTCCGTCTCAGGAATTCCCTGATAGACCATGAGTTCAATTGCGGCCAGTGCCGCCATTCCGTGATTACAGTCTGGAAACCAAGTAGGATTCCCGCAGCATGGCCTAAAAACGTATTTTGAAATCTCAGCAACTTTATCCTGCTGTTGCCGCGTAAGCGGTATTAAATCATATTTGTTAAGATAGGTAACAGCATCACCCTTTGCCAAACTCCACCCTCCAGTTGAAGCAAAATTTCCAACGTCTTTAGCATACTCCTTACCCATCGGACCCTCATCATAAACCTTTGATTTTTGAGCAAGACCAAAGGCCCAGAGCATATCAACTACAAATTGAGAACTGGCCGAGTCAATTTTAATAGCGACGCTTGAGCCTTTTAGAAGAATTTCTTTCTGCGCGTCTGTCATTTCTACAGCCTTTTCAAACTTACCACTTTCAATAACGCCCAAGGAAACGAGTTTTGGTCCTATATCACCCCAAGAAATCGGCAGTTCAAAACCTTCTTCTGGCAAGACTTGATTAGGAAGATTTGACAAGTCAAGAAGCCCGAACCCTTCATCCTTCCAAGAATCCATTCCCCCCTTAAGATGACGAACGTTTTTATAACCTAAATTTTTAAAAGTCGTGAGAGCATCGGCGCTCATGCGGCCACTCTTGCAGTAAAGGATAATTTCGGCGTTTTTATCTTTTGGCAATTTATCCTTGCCCGCCATAATCATATCGTAGTCAATAAAAATGTCGGTTTTTTCAATCTCTCCTTCATATGGTGTGTGAACATTAATGAAAGTGAAGTTTTTATTCTCCAGAAGTTTTTTCAACTCCTTCGCTGAAACTTCTTCGGAGACGAGCACTCTCCCTGAAAACAAACCTCTCGTCAACTTTTCTCTATTTGTCCCTAGCAAGAAACCAAAGATTATTAGTAAAACAAGGGCACCAAATTTCAGTAAATCTTTATTTTTTTTCTTTTTTCTACTCATATTTTTTTAAGATACTAGCTTTAGATAAAATAGTTTATAAGAACATAAACTCCTACACTTGTAATAATAATCGAACTCAAACTAAAAACCATCGATTGGTATGGGAAAAGGGATTTACCATTTTTCCTTTTTAGAACAATATTAATTAGGTCAACTAAGTAAAAAACTGCGCTCCCCAGAATCATGCCAAAAGTCAGTTTATCAAAGCCGAGTATGCTGTCCATCCTTATAATTAGTTTAAATTTGTAAAAAGACCAAAGGGTAATGATAAAAATCAAAATATAAACTGTGGCTCCGATAAAACGGTTGAAAAAGACCTTATTTCTTTGGCCCAATGACCTCAATAGCCAAAAGGTAGCGGCGCCTAAAAATGCGCCAATCCAGATTCCTGTTATCGAATCGTCAACCCCAACCCACCGAGTCAAAGTTATTCCTGCCGCTGCTCCCGCAACACAAAGAGGACAATGCGCTTGGATTTCCTTCGGAAATCCAAAAAATATAACACTTATAACGTTTATAAAAGTTATAATGATTATCTTTCTCATTTAACGACTACCCCATTAAACTTCAATTCCTTCACTCCCGCCGGATCGCTGAAAGTAAGAAAAATGCTTCTGTCAAAAGGCCCCACGCCTTGAGGTCCGTGAGCTGCAGGATCAAACCGAGCTACTACTTTTCCGCTTAGACCGGGTCCTATCTCGATATTTACAGGCGGATTTTTATCTCCGTGTCCTTCCATTCCAAAAAACTTCGTTTTTGTCTCTCCTACCTCAAAAGAAGCAGTAGTACACATACAACTCGTTGCAAGTTTTTTCAACTTGAGAACAACGTCCGTAGAATTTTTGACTTCGTATTCCTTCGTTACTACCCCACCATTTATCGGCACATCACCAAGGTCGTGGCTAATCGGATTTATATCGACTCCTACAACATCACCCGCAACGATCGCTTCCGGACTCTCCTCTTGTGGTTTACCTTGCCAAAAAGCAAAACCGACAATTAGTAATAGAGTAAAAACCAACGCTACGGTTAAAATTTTTAAGTCTTTTGCCATTAATTTTCTGACTTTTGGAAGACATTCATAACTTCTGCTATCAACTTCTTGTCATCCGCTACTCCCTCTCTCACCTTATCTAAAACACAGCATTGAAGGTGGTTGTGAAGAACCGCTTCATCAACTTTTTTTAGAGCAGATTGAATTGCCTGGGACTGATGAATAACCTCGATGCAATAAGAATCATCTTCCACCATTTTCACTACTTTATCCAAATGACCCTGAGCAATCTTTAATCTGTGAAGAATTTTGCTTTTTTCAGGCTCCCTTGAGTACAACTTTGTATTCATAATATTTTTCTACATCCCCCACGGGGGGATATATAAAAGATTACTATTAATGCGAAAATTGTCAAGTAGCACTTCTTGCTTGCCCCGTAGACTTGGCGGCTTTTTTGCCTCTAAGGGAAAATGTTGGCTCTAAATTCAATTCATCCGTAAATAGGTGTTTACGGTTTTCTTGAATCTATAGTAAAATACTTAAATCGTATGAACCAAGTCTGGCTTGCATTTATAACAGGGTTAACTACCGGAGGAATATCTTGTTTTGCTGTTCAGGGAGGCCTTTTGGCAAGTTCACTTGCCAGTCAAAAAGAAGGTAACGAAAAAATCGCAATCTCCACGTTTTTAGTTAGTAAATTTATCGCTTACTCAATTCTCGGAGCACTTTTGGGCCTTCTCGGATCTTCACTCTTTATTTCTCCAAGACTGCAAGGCTATATGCAAATTTTGGCAGGAATTGTCATGCTTCTTACGGTTGGCAAACTTTTGAATCTCCATCCCGTCTTTAGACACTTCACCATTGCTCCGCCAAAAGTAATTTTCAAAATACTTCGTTCAAAAACTAAAAATGAAGGCTTTTTTGCTTCCTCAACTCTTGGTTTTCTAACCGTTCTCATCCCCTGCGGCGTGACCCAGGCAATGATGCTTTTAGCAATAACTTCTGGGGATGCACTATTAGGAAGTCTTACTTTGGGTGCATTTATACTGGGAACATCGCCTGTGTTTTTCGGACTGGGACTTGCCTCAACTCAACTATTACAAAGAAGGTCTCTCAAATATCTCGCTGCGGGGGCCATCTTAATTCTCGCATTGATATCTGTAAACACCGGCCAAATTCTGAGGGGTTCACCTCATACTTTTCAGAACTATTTCGCGGCACTAACTGGTAAACTTGAGCCTTCAGGTATTTCTGCACAAGTCGCTGGAATCAATTCCCAAGGTCAACAAGAGGTTGAAATCACGGTATCCAGTAACGGATATCATTCAAGTGCACAAAGCCTAAAAGTCGGCGTTCCTGTCGCTCTCTCGCTCGTTACCCAAAACACAAAGGGCTGTTCCCGAGCATTTACCATCCCCGAATATAACATCACAAAAATTTTACCTGAAACCGGAAGTCAAAGCGTCGAATTCACGCCAACAAGGCGCGGGAGACTAACTTATACCTGCAGCATGGGAATGTATACTGGGTGGTTTGAGATAATATGACTTATAGGACGTATGAGACTTATATGACTAAGAAAACTTATAAAATCAATGGTATGGATTGCGATGCTTGTGCAAAGCTAATCGAGCTTGACCTGGAAGATGCGGGAATATCGGCAAGATGTAACTATGCCAAAGAAACTCTGGAAGTCGAATTAAACGGCGACAAAGAAAAGGAGAAAAAAGTAAAGGATGTTATCGAGAAAAGCGGTTACCAATTAATTCAAAATCAGTAAATGAAAAACTTCCTATTTTTTGTCATACTTGTCGCAATCCTTGTTGTTATCGGCGGTCTTTTTTTAAATGAAGTTAAAAAAGAAGGTCCTTCAAAATCAACTCCAATTACTACCCATGAATACTATTGGTCTGAAACATGCCCTCATTGCGCCAAGGTAAATGAGTTTATGGAGAACTGGGAGAAAAAAGATCAATTCGATTTCCAAAAATACGAAGTTGGTACGACCAGCGAAACTTCCAGACTTCTTTTATCAAGAGCAAATACTTGTGGAATATCTCAAGACCAAATTGGAGTCCCCCTTATAGTTACCCCCCAAGGACAATGCATCATTGGAGACGAACCGATAATTGGGTATCTTGAGTCGTTAGAATTTTGAACTGATTTAATTGCATAAATTTTTTTAATGACCTTTGCAACTTATTGAAGCCTTGATTTAAGCAGATGAAAAGCAGATTAAAGCAGATAATTATCTTAATATCACTAATCACTATTCACCAATCACTAATCACTAAGACGGTTTATGCCGTCTGTCCGGTTTGTACCATTGCAGTCGGAGCCGGCCTAGGAATTTCCCGGGCATTGGGAATAGATGATGCGGTCACTTCTGTTTGGATTGGTGGTCTCATTCTTTCCATGTCCTTTTGGTTCATTGATTGGATAGGTAAAAAAAGAAAAAAACCACTTACTACTAACTACCAACTACTAACCACCGCTTCAATGTATGCCCTTACTTTTCTTCCTCTTTGGTATGGCAAATATATTGGCCGCTCAAATAATACACTCTGGGGAATAGACAAAATATTGTTTGGGACTTTCGCGGGGTCAATCGCGTTTATGATCGGAAAGTGGGCCGACCAAAAAGTCCGCGAAAAAAAGGGTAAGCAACTTTTCGTGTATGAAAAGGTTGTTTTTCCCATTCTAACACTTATGACAACCTCCCTTTTACTTATGTATGTGCTTTCCAATATGGGAGGTTGACATATCAAAGTTCGATTCATCCAAATTCAAGTAAACTGAACTTGGCATCTCGAAATTTGCTATAATTGCAAGTGTAACTTTACATTTCTTAGTTCCATAAAACTCATGTGTTTTTTGTTTTGCAAAACATTGCCGCTGAAAATTTGATTTTGAACAAGTTGAGTAAATATATTTAAAAGTTTGCAACCTGTCTAAAATCTCGCAGACCGAGTTCTGCGAGCTTGAGTCTTGCAAACATAGCATGAACGAGACTTGGAAAACCCAAATTTTCATAGGCCGTCTTTCTTTCGTCCATTTCTTGGACGAGCAAGAAATGGACTATAAATCTTTGCGCGAACAAAGAAGTAAAATAAATTATGAATAAAATAAAGGACGTTAAATCACTATTACAAAGAGTTGAAGAAGTTACCAAACAAAAAGAACTCGACCTTTCTTCCGGCGAAGATCTCTCAATCGGAGTAATGAATCTAATCTCGATTGAAGAGCATCTCTTCTTCACCTCCCAAAAAACCAAAGATAGAAAATATATGGATTTACTTGATGAAGTTCGCCGTATGCGAACCGAACTTCTTAAAGAGATTATCAAAGATTACGAGGGAGAAGTTTGGTGTATCAGTAAGCACTTATTGGCGGCTTCAATGAGAATAATGGAAGTCGGAACAAAGGAGCTTAAAAAGGGTGATAAAGACAAAGCCTGGAACCTTTTTGACAAATCCTACAAACTTTATTCTCTTTTTTGGGGCTTGAATTTAGGAGTAGTTAGCACGAAAGACGTAAAACAAAGGAGCGATGGTGAAGTTAAATTTGTAGACGAGAAAAGTGAAGAAAAAGGTTCGTCCTCTGTCTTCTCCAAACTCGGCGCACTTGTTCAGAAGGCTATAGACTGCTGTAGAGAGTAAAAGTAAAAATTAGCTTTCTGCAACTAATCCATAAAGAAGTGTGTCTTTGTTGCAAAATTGATTTTTCTGACGTCCTTCAAAGACAAACTCTTTCTTCTCGTACAACCGAATAGCATCTTTTAACTCTTCCTGTGTCCAAAGCCAAATTTTATTAACATTATTTTCTTTTGCGTAATCTATAACCTTATCAACCAATGCTCCACCAACTCCCATTTTCCGGTATTTTTCTTTTACCATCATATCGCCCAACCTTATATTGTTATAACCTAAAAAGATCAAGTCTATATAGCAAACTCCAATTGCCTCATTACTCTCATTTTCTGCTAAAAGATATCTTCTGCTATCGTTAGTGCCGTCGAAAAATTTGATTAAATCATCATAAGAGTCCCCAATTGTTAGACAATCAGGCAAAATTCCCTTAAATTTTCCCCACTCCGAATAAATCTTGACTATTTTTTCAATGTCACCTAACGTGGCAAGTCTTATCTTGAACTTCATGTTGAAATTATAACAGTCGAGAAATATTTATAAAGGCTACTTAATTTCTTCGCAAGATCTTTTGCTTATTCCTTAGTTTCTTTGTACTCTTCTAATTCTAATCTTACCAGGAGATATTATTATCAAGTTACCTTTGTAGTCGGAGGTTTTAAGTCTCCTTAAAAGCCTCTTCATTTCTTTATTAATTTGAGAAGCTGGCAATTCATTCGGGAATCTTAATATGACAATTCCATAATGAGTTCCTAAGGGAAATCTCAAAATATTCGAAAAACCAATATCTCCGGAAAAAAGAACAGCCTTATCTCTTTGAGCAAATGAGAAAACTAGGTCATCGGATTTACCACGAAGTTTAGTATCTCTTATATCAACTACATCAAACCCTAAAGAGATAAGAACATCAGCAAGCAAACGGGGTAAATCTTCATCGATTACAACCTTCATGCAAGAGCAATTTCTTCATTGGCGACTACTTTTGCGGCGTATCTTAATGCATTAAGAACCTGTCCTTTAGTAAGACCGTATTCTTCCATTACTTCTTCAATAGTCATTCCTCCCCCGACCTTTCCAACAATAAGGTCTACCGGAACTCTTGTTCCTTCAATCACTGGTTTTCCAAAACGAACTTTTGGATCAAGCGTGATATTCTGAAAAATTCTCTTTATTGCCATATTCGTAGTATATCACAAGGTTAAAAGTCCACTTCCGTCTTCTCCAAACTCGGTTCTTTAGTCCAAAAGGCAATCGACTGTTGCAAAGAGTAAATTTAACTATAAACAAGGTTGTGCACTCCTCGCTAAAGCGAATTTGAATAAAAAAACGCCTCCGGGTAAAGTAAAGTTCGAGCAAATAAAAAAGTTAATAATAGAAAATAATTCCTATCAGATTAACTGCTCAAACAATTCTTTTTTCCTTTGGCGTTTTAACAAACCCTCTCACTATGCTTGTTTCCTTTCCGGGAAAGCCTTTCCGCTTTATACCCCGGCGGTTTGTCACCAATCAAGGTGTTTCACCAAGCAGCACTTGTTCAGAGGTTTCCCTCTGCAAGCACAGGTCAGACAAGTCCAACCTTATTTCGGCATCTTCCGCGTGCTCCGGACAATAATGGTTTTGTTGTGTTTTCAATGCATAGACCATTACGTCTCGCTCCGTCAGAATGAAGGAATTTAAGAAAGATTCCTCCGCGCCTTGTGAAAGAGCTAACCTTTTAACCGTGGTCAACGGTTTAAGTTAGGCGTTCGCCGCAATATTTGCAGAAATTCGCCACTTGGCGATTCAGAGTTCCGCAAAGAGTGCAAACTTTGCCCGTTGGTGGAACTTCTACTGTCTTGTTAGACTGTTCAACTTTGGTGTAACCATCATTGTCACAATAGTACACCACTTGGTTGCCTTGTCTAACTTCAACAAGATTGGCTCCACAGTAGGGACATTTCACTTTAACCTCCTTATCCTTAAAAGTCTGTTAAAGTACCCCAATAATTTAAATAGTAGCAAAAAAACTTGCAAAAATCAATACTATAGGGTTGTGAGTGGAGATTTCTTTATCTAATTTATCTCTTTTTCCCCCTTTTCAAGCTGGCGTCTGCAATTTCTCCCCCGGCTAAGGTAACGACACTTGCTTCGATTGCAAAGGCTACTAAGGCAGGACTTAAACCGCCAAAAATTAAGGTCCCCATAATGGTTGCGGCGTCAATCGTCCGGGACACATTAACTATGTCTTTTCCCCAATCTCTTTCTGCCATACCCTATATTTTACCTTCTAACTTCAATCCCGCATAACAAAAGTAGATAACTTGTATTTTTTTTGCTACGCTTTTTGGGTGACATACTATATTTTCCGTCACGGCGCAACTTTTCAGAGTAAATTCAACGTTCCTTATGGAAAAGAAATAGAAACCGCAGAAATTCTTCCAGAAGGAATACCCGTTATCGAAAAATTGGCAGATTACCTTAAAGACATCCCGGTAGATGCAAATTTTACTTCTCCCTTTAAAAGGTGCTTACAAACCGTGGAAATTGTTACAAAAATTTCCGGCAAAAAGTATATTTCCGATGACAGGCTCCATGATTGGCTGCCCGAAAAAGAAACAATTCAAAATGTCATCGAAAGAATTGAAAACTTTTTTAAAGAAATTAATGCCAATCCTTATAACTCGGTTTCTATCTGTACTCACGGATATCCGATATCAGGATTAATTCAGTTAATTAGCCATGGGCGTATTGACGAGATGGAATTAGAGAATTTTCCGAAACCAGGAGTCCTAACTATAGCTTCTTCAGAAGAAATCAAATCCTTAGATTTCAACAAGACCTAAGTTTTATTTGACTTGGCTAGAAGCATAAAGAAAGTTATTAAGCTGAAAGCGCTCAAGCTCATCCAGGGAATTGTGATGTAACCATAATAGGTAAAAAACCGCTGTGAGCAGGATACCGAAAATCCAACCGCGGAACAAGGTATAAGAGGATTTCCCGAAATTTGAAAGTAATAATGATAGGCGGCGATAATAAAACCCGTAATGGAAAGTGGTAGAGCGTATTTGAAGACATTCTGAAACTTTTCTTTAAGTGCGGTAGCTAAAATGAAAACTTGCGGATACATAAAAATCCTTTGATACCAACAAAGTTTACACGGATCAAAATGGGCAACTTCGGATAAGTACAGACTTCCGAATGTCGCGACCAGACTTACTACCAGTGCAAATTTGATTTCTTTTTTATGGATAAAACTTACCAGCCTTTTCCAATATTTATTACCCTTCTTATCTACCCCACGCGATAAATAAAGCACTAATGCAACAACAAGACCGATATTGGATAAAAGGGTCAAGACTGCGAGAAGTTGTATAACTGACTGTACCATTAGTTAGTCGTATAACCGCGGATTTCGTCTTCAATTAATTTTTTAAACTGGTCGTAACTCTTTGGCTGAACTTTCTTTCCGTTCAGAAAGAAAGTCGGGGTCGAATCGACATTTAATCTGTTACCGGAAAGCATATCCGCCTTAACGTCCTCTTCGGTTTGAGAATTATCAAAATCGCTTAAAAATTGGTCTTTATTTAAACTAAGTTCTTCGGCGTATGAGGTGAATTTATCCTTCGCATTCCTGTCTTCAGCCCATTCATCCTGTTTCTCATAAAGAATCTTATACATTTCCCAGAATTTACCCTGCTTTCCGGCTGCTTCTGCGGCTTTTGCAGCAGGCATTGCGTTAGGATGAATGGTGGTCAGAGGAAATTGCCGATATACAAAAGTAAAATCACTGGTTATATCTTGGCTTAATTTCTCAACAAGGGGAAAATAGTTCGCACAAGCAGGGCATTGAAAATCTCCGTACTCGATAAGAATAGCCTTTGAATTTTTGTCTCCCCTTATCCAGTCGGAATCAGTTAATTCTATAGACTGCGGTAAAACTGCGGGTGCAGGAGTAGTAAAAAATTTATATGTTTTGTAACCCACAAAACCGATAACACCAAGAACAATAAGTCCTATAAAAATTCCCCGCAGTTTCTTTGTTTTTTCCTGACCAATCCTTTCGTTTTCTTTTTCTTCCCTCGCAAGTTCCCGTCTTTCTTTCTTAGTAAGATTGACCTCTTCCATGCATGTGATGATACACGAAAAATTTCGACAAGAAAAGATCCAGAGCCGATGAAGAAGAAAGTCGAAAATCTGTTTAGAAGAGAAACCCAAAGACCAAAAGAATAACTACGTTACCAACCAGGTACCATTTTTTCTGGATCTCGGTAAGGATTATCGGAAATCTGGTAAACCAAGAGTCATAACTTTTCGTTTCAATATAATCAACCAGCTGATCTACTATTAAGTGCAAGACAAAGGCGATTACTGTTCCTTTAGCGACCAGGCTTATCGTTGAAGTAATCACAAGAAATGCAAATACTAGAAAAGCCACCTGGAAACTACTTGTGTGAAAGATTAAGTTAGTCCTTTGCAAACGGGTTGAAGCCATCATGTCCCAACTTTCTTTATATTTATTATCCGCAATCAGGGTGGTAACTTTTTGTGACGTGGTTTCTTGCGGCCGGAAAAAATAAACGTACAGGAGATGATCAACATCCGGTAGTAGCGTACCTATTATTCCGCCGATCCAAAAAGGAATAAAAGCAAGTTCAAACCTACCTTTGAAAAGAGTTATAAGTGCAAAAAATCCCAGCAAGAAACCAAAATGTGTCAGCAAATCTTTCTTCATTTCTTATCTATCATTTTTGCACTTTTTAAGTACCATTTGCAACATCTCAATTTTTCTTCAAATCCCGTGTGTTTTTTGATTTGCAATTGTCGAGTGAATTCTATATGTTGCAAAAAAATCGCCCCTCAAAGTGTTTTAGGTAGAAGTTACTTTCAGCAACTTATAGCATCTCATTTCAAAAGAATTTGAAATGATTTGTAAGCTTTTTGCGTAGTATGAACAAGACAGAAGCAACTCACAAAAACACTAGAGCACCCTTTCTTGTTTCACAATGCGAAGCAGTGCCAAGCTACGCTTATTCTTTGGGTGAGCAAAGAATGAAGAACTATGAGTAGTAAGAAGTTAAAAATTCACCTTATTTGCCACAGATACTTTTTCAAATCCACGTGCATTTCGTCTTTAAACTTCACTCCTTCGGAAAGTAGTCTCATTTTTTGCTCTTTCCATCCTCCCCCGAATGCATAATTTACTGCAACTGCCCCTTTTCTATTTACAACTCTATGACAAGGAATTCTAGGATCCTTATTTCCGTGCATAGCCCAACCAACTTTACGCGCATCATGCGTGCCTAAAATTTCGGCAATTTGACCATATGTCATAACTTTCCCTTCAGGAATTTTCTTAACCGTCTCGTAAACTCGATCGAAGAGTTTTAATTTTTGATTTGTCATTTTGATTTTTGATATTTAATTTTTAATATTAGTCTGTAAATACCTGTACAAATCCTTCGACTTCGCTCAGGACAAGCATTTTCCCTCAATCTGTAAAAATCTGAACGAACATTTTACCATAGATTCCATTGTCGATAACCCCGATTCCCATTCTCTTAAACTCCGGGTCGAGAATATTTCTCCTGTGACCTTCCGAATTCATCAACCCCGTATGGGCGGTTTGCAGGGTTGGTGCTAAAGCCAAATTTTCTCCGGCAATGGTATAGGTAATATTTGCCTCCTCCAACCGGTCGCCGACATCTTTTCCTTCCGGCGAAACATGGCCAAAATATCCTCTCTCCCACATATCGCGGGCATGATTTCTAGCAACAGGCACAACCTCTACTCTCCATTTAAGCTGAGCAATACCTTTCTTCCTTCTCTCCTCATTAACAAGATTAAACATGGCAGTCTCAGAAGCCTCGTCGGCGGTTAATTCTTGTCTTCCGCTGGGTATTGCAATTGACTCCCGACTATTGGGGTTAACGGTTAAATAGGTAAGAGAGTCCTCTATTATTCCGCCGAATATTTCATTAATCCTTGTTTCCAATCCTTGAGTCTTGGTAACCAAAAATCCACCGATCTTTGAGGAACTGATATCTCTTTTTATTACCGGAGTAATGGGTAAAGCAATCGTCAGGGTTAATATAAAAGATACTATTACAATTCCTTCTCCTAACGCAGGGAAAATGGCCAAAAAATTGCTCCAGGGTTTCTTCCAAAACTTTTCCGGGATCTTTTTAATCAAATCGGTAAAAATAAATCCAATGAAGGCTTCCGATAATCCTGCGACAATAAGAAAGCCTACGGCATTAGCTAATGAGTGCGGCAATGAAAAAAGAGATTCCAGAAGATCTGCCGCAAATGAGTATCCCCTCAGACCGATGATGAGGGAAGCCAGAAAGCCCAAAAAATCAATTAAGATTACCCAAAATCCGACTCGCCAAGCTTCACTGATATAATAGGCCAGGATAATAATTATGATCAGGTCGACCCAGTTGCCTTGTAATGATTGTGGGATCATTTTTTTACTCCTTTACTCCTGCTTTAGCAGGAGATTTCCACATAAGCAAAGCCTGCTTCTCACTTCGTTCAAAGTAAGAGTTCTTGCTTCGCAATCTCCACTTATGTGGCGACTATTTACTTTTTGATTCTTTTTTTAATTGTTGAAGTCGCCACATAAACAGCTTAGCTCTTGATTTAACGTTATATGCATCCTTAACAAAGTTCCTGGCAGTTTCCAGGAAACCCCGAGGTGTTTCTTTTGCCAGTTTAATATAAAGAGACTTATTTTTTAGATCTCCCAAGTCTTCAGCCAGCTCGTATCCGTATTTTTGGAATTCCCTACTAATATACTTGTCTTTATCTTTCTGAAACCTCTTTATAATATCTTCAACCTTGGTAAAATTTCTCTTTGTCATTTTTAAATGATATATATCATTTAACATTTAGTCTCTGAATTAAAACTTCTACAACTCTCTCAATCACCCCATCTCTTAAGCCTATTTCAATCTCGCCAAAATTTTGTAAAACATATTCCTCTCCAGAAACTCTGTTATCCGAAGGACGATTATCAAGTCCAACACGGACTCTCCAAAAATCTTTTCTCCCAAGTTGTTCCTCTATCGAGGCAGTTCCATAATGAAGTTTTGGACCCACCCCTCTTTGGATTTTATATGCTCCTAATCGTAAATCCAAATCATCGTGAATAACCCATAAGTCAGCCATTATTATTTTATATTGGACAACTAATTTCTTCACAGAAGCCCCCGAACTGTTCATAAATGTTTGCGGCTTTGCCAGCATTAAATTATCCAGTTTTAAAATGTCTGCATTAAATTTCTTTTCAAATTGAAAGTCAGAGTTTAAAAATTGATTGTAAACCCCTCGACTCTGCTCGGGGTGGCGAGCTCGCCGAACCATTGGAATTTGACCACCGGCTCCTGAGAGCCTTTGGCTCGGAGAGAAACTGAAAATTTTGTTTTTTAGTTCGTCAAGAACTACAAAACCAACATTATGTCTGGTATTCTCGTATTTATTACTCGGATTTCCCAATCCAATTATTAATCTCATATTTTATTAGCTTACTCTATCAAAGATAAAATCTCGTCGTGTAATAATCCGTTACTGGCCACATACATTATTCTGGGTTGGAACCAATCAATAGGCTTCCCTTTTAGATCAGTAACTTTACCTCCCGCCTCCGTTGTCAATACAGCCGCTGCTGCGAAATCCCAAGGATAGGCATAGTGCACAAAGGCGTCATAAATTCCAGCTGCCACCATTGATCCCCCAAACACTGCACAATCAACCACAGGTGGATAGCGTACTTCGTCTGCGATCGGCATAACTAGCTCGTTAAGCATCTTCTGTCTCTCCTGGCGATGCCCTAGTCCAAATGCCACTATTGCCTCAGATAAATCGTTATTAGCCTTAACTTTCACTTCTTGGCCGTTCAAAAAAGCTCCTTTTCCTTCTTCTGCCCAAAAAAGACTCTCCATTGCCGGTAGGTTTACTACTCCTAAAATCGGCTTTTTATCTTTTAAAAGCCCTATTGAAACACCAAATGTCCTTAAACCTGACGTGTAAGGAATTGTTCCGTCCAAGGGATCGATAATCCACCAATAGTCAGAACCGTTATCGATCTTTCCAATCTCTTCAGATATAAAATTATGGTCGGGAAATTTAGTTTGAAGTATACTTAAAATCTTCTTTTCCGAAGTAATATCCGCTTCGGTAGTAAAATCGCCCAGTTTTTCTTTTCCTATAAACGTGTGTCTTTTCCCTTGCAAAGAAAGGGTTATCTTCCCAGACTCAATTGCTGCTTCTTTTGCAACCTCGATCATTATGAAGCAATTGTACCTTTAATCTCCTTTTTCGACAAAGGGTACGAAGACGTATTTTTGGAATTCTTCTTTTTTAAGCGTTCCGTCCTCCATTTTCGTAAATCTGGTCATTGTTTGCGAGCTTCTGGGCCCGATTGGTGCAACGATAACACCCCCCGCCTTAGTCTGCTCTACCAGAGCTTTCGGAATTTCTTTTTCAAGAGCGGCTGTAATAATTACAGCGTCATATGGCGCCTCCTCTCTCCACCCATATTCCCCTGAAGCTGATTTTACAAAAACGTTATGATAACCAAGGCGGGTAAGTCTTTCTTTTGCTTTTTTCGCAAGTTCGGGAACAATTTCAACCGTATACACCTTACTTGCTAATTTTGAAAGAACAGCCGCCTGATATCCCGAACCTGTACCAATTTCGAGAACTTTTTCATCTCCTGTAAGATCCAGTAAATCCGTCATAAAGGCAACTGTATAAGGCTGACTGATCGTTTGACCGAAATCAATTGAAATAGCGGTATCGTCATAAGCAATATCTTTATATTTATCGTCAATGAATTCTTCACGAGGAACCTGAAGCATTGCCGAAAGCACATCTGGTGAGCTTAATCCGTACCTTTGCTTAATATCAAAAACCATTTGCTCCCGCTTGTCTCTCATATTCATGACCGCAAAAAAACCTTATATATTTAAAAACGTATCGCGGGCAGTTTTTAAGTTTACAACTTAAGTTTAGTTATTAAAACCTTCGTCACGTTTCCTAAAACGGGCAATTCCCACTCGTCTCCCTGCCAGGCTCTATAAACCATCATTAGCCAGATAATAAAACCAAAAATTGTAAAAAGTCCGACAAGTTTGGACAAATAGGACAAAAATCCTATGCTACTGACTAGCAATAAACCTTGTTGGAGGGTAACCATCGAAACACCGGTTACCAAAATTTGAACTGCGTAAAAACGTACAAACGAATCCTTTTCTAAAAGCATGAGAGCAATGGTTCCTACAACGGTCGGAGCCAAAACAACAGCAAGAGCCGCTGCTGTGTTTCTTGGTAATCCTGTAACTGACTGAGTAGCCATACTTACCTCACCACCTTCCGTTAAAAACCATTCCTTTTTTAGTATAGCATCAAAAAATCCCTGCAAGTTTGATTGCAATAAATCAATCTGCAGGGATTAGCTCTGTAATTACCCTTCTCTTCACTTCTCTACCATCTATCCCAGAACTGCCCCAATGTGTCAATTCAGTACACTCCGGGAGTGGATCAGATTCACACCTCGGGTAAATAGCAGAAAAGTGAGGAAGAGAAGGGTTAAGATGGAAATTTTGTGTTGTCGTGAAGCGACAAAGCTGTGAATGTAGCCTCACGCCCTCTTCCTCATTGTCGAGACCAAAAAATCATTTTGAAGCAGCTATCAAAATAGCCAAGACTCCGGTTATTGCTATACCAAAAACTATCCAAGCGATATCTCCAGCAAGAGGCGCAAACCTGTAAATGGCGGCTGCGCTTAGGGTTAGAAGTCCAAGAATTATGAGCCATCTTGGAAAACCACTTATTTTTGCCGGTCCTCTTAGCCACTTTCCTATCTTATTCATTTTTACTCTCCTTATCTTTGCCTGGAGTTCCTTCGCCACATTATCTCCAGTGCAGGACCAGCAAGGCCATACAGAAATAGCACCAGTCCGATGAGGGCTACGGGTAAGTTGCCCAGTGCGGCTAGCAGTATACCAAGCACGATCGCGGCAATTATCACGTACCATGGCGGGTTTAACACCTTCTTCAATATAGGTTTCATTTGGATCTCCTAACCAGAAAATAAGGGAAAGGGAGGGCTCTGATGAAAGTCAATTGTGTTTGTGAATATGCCAAAGGCAACTTAACGCCCTCTTCCTCGTTTGTCTTATTAACATTTACTAATACTAAGAATTTAGCCAGGATTCGATATCCTCAAGTCCAGTGATTATCTTCGGATCCCCTTCCATAGCGTAAAGAATCAAGGCCGGAAATTCATAAGTCTCCGTCCAATAACCCATCGGGTCTGCGCGTGCCAATTCCCTGGTAGTAAATACAACGATGGGGTCTTCTGGATCATCGAATTTATCAAGCAAATCCTGGTTATCCTCCAAGGCATCAATGTAAAGGATAGGACACGATGTAAGCTGAAAAATCGCCTGCTTTATCCAAAATAACCCGCTGTGGTGAAAAATTTGGGTTCCCGGAGCTGAAATTGTCGGAAAGTACCAATCATAATCAAATTCGGCGTCGCGGCCTTTCCGGATCTCATTAAAAGGAATTTTGTGTGCTTTCAACAACTCTAACGCCTGTGTGCTCTCGGCACCCTCATCTGTATAAAGAGTTACATCAGACATTCTTATCTCCTTTCACTTGTTGAAACGCTTGCGCATCATCTCGTAGTAAGGCTTACGAAGTTTACCCATTACCCAGACGAGGGAAAAACCGTATGGCACAAAAACCGCAAAAGCGATAATGCCGCCGTAGAGCCAGTCGAGAATCCAAAATGCTCCCAAAGTCAGGAGGATAAAGATTCCCAAATAAGAATATTCAAGGGTCTTTTGAGACATTTCGTTTATCTCCTTTCAGAATTCTATCGCCTATAGTTAGGGGGTAGTAGTAAAAGTACAATTAATGCCGAAAGAGCTATTACTCCCAGAAGAAACCACAGAAGAACTGGGTGCAATGGGACATAGCTATATACTATCCCCGAAATTGCTCCAATCGCCATCACAACAATCGGCCCCTGCGGGATCATGATTACCTTTCTGGAGATCCTTAACGGTCTCCAATACCAATCTTTAAACCTTTTCATTCCCTATTCTCCTTATCTGCCCAATCTTCGATCTTGCCAAAAATCCAATAAAAGGCATCAAGTATATCCGTTAACAAAAGTGTGTAGAGGGCTATGCCGAAATAGCGGACAACCTCATCTATAACTTTTTCCTCTATCACCAAACCGGAGACAGTGGATTTCGAGGAGGTAACTCTCCCGATCACACTAAACCAGATAAACCAGAAAGCCGACACCAAGCTAACCGGCTGTCGGGAATTGAAAAGCATTGCCAGCTTACTTCCAAAGGTAAGAAGAAGCCAAAATCCTACCACAAAGCGAGGCCATGAGCTAAACATCCCTCTGATAAAAGAAGCGGGAACTTGTGTTATCTCAATCAGGGTAATTTCTCTACCAACAATTGTCCTCGCCGTTGTGAAGATAAAAACTACCCCTATAATAAGCGAGGTAGTCCCTACTAGAAACCTCGTAAGTGGCCACAGATCAATATTTTGTTTTTTGACCTTGTCAGTCTTCTGACTTCCTCGAGCCATACTCATCTCTCCTTTCTTCATAGGCAAAATTTTCCATCTTTTTAATTTTCAAAGAGCTTAAAAAGGAGTATAGCAAATTTCTGTTAACTATGGGGGTTAAATGGAGTCAAAACAAGCTTGCCTGATTGTTACCCATTTCTTTTTCTTCTTCCTCTTTCCAAATTTTTACCGTACCAAAAACCCCATCATATCCGGGTTTAATAAAAATATCACCAGATCGTACTTTTTGAATTGCTTCAGAAATTTTCTGCCCCGCCATTTTTGCAATATCTGCTATTTCCGTTTTAAGAAGTACATTGAATTCACTTTCAAAACTGTGTATTAACTGTTCATAAACATTTATGACCGTCTGGCTGCCGACTCCAGCAATCAGAGCTTCGGAAAGAATTTCCAAAAGCGGAACAAGCATTACGTATGGAGGATACTTTCCTTTCTCGTCTCTAATCCAGGCTACACCCAACTTATCATTTGTAATTTGTAATTTGTCATTTGTAATTTCTTGCGAAGAAAGTGCCTCTACTCTACTCATAACCCCCATCGTTAATTGCCTACCGCAGGTAGGACAGGTCATACCCCATTTTCTGGCTTCATTCGGCGAATAGACAATGTTGCAGCTTCTGTGTCCCGTATAGTGATACTTTCCTTCTTCCGGATAAAATTCTATTGTATACGCAATCTCCCAACCACCATCAGTTTTATTCCAAATGGCGTCATAAACATCCTGGTAAGTAATTTTTAATTTTGAATTTTTAATTTGAAACACCGTCGCTTCCCGACCCAGTTTTTGAGGTGAGTGCGCGTCTCCGAAGGAAACGATCCTTTTTCCAGCTAGTTCTCCTATTCTCCAATTTGCTGCAGGGTCGCTGCTAAGACCTGTTTCTACCGCCGGTATATATTTTTCCAGATTTCCAAAAGCTTCGGATAAACTATCGTATCCACTCATACTTCCGTAAAACCCAAACCAGGGAGTCCAAACATGAGCTGGGATAATCAGAGCCCTTTTGTCGACCGTCAAAGCAATTTCTGCTACTTGGGTAAGAGTCAAACCGATAATAGGCCGACCGTCAGAAAATAAATTTGCGCCTCGTTTTGTCAATTCCTCATTAAAAGCTCTAACAGAAGAAAAACTTGGTAAATAAACCATGATGTGTACTCGTCTACCTTTTCCGTTGTGAGTATAAATGCAAGAAACTTCAGAGGTCAGTAAAAATCTAGACTTTGTTGCGGAATTTTTCAATTTATAAATCCCATCGCCATCCTCCTCCAGTTGAGATTCGAGTTCCCTTAACCACATGGGGTGAGTAAAATCCCCGCTACCCACTAAATCAATTCCTTTTTTATCAGCCCAAAGGGCAATTGTGGGAACGTTCATTGAAGGTGAAACCGCCCGGGCGTACTTAGAGTGAACCTCCAAATCGGCAATGATATTCATTGGGTATAATATCACTTTTTAGTTTTAAGAAGTCAAACAAACTCAACTATCGCGAAGATAATATAAAGAATTATCAAAAGCCCCGCCTCCCAACGCTCGAGCTTGTGTTTTGAGCGAATAAAAAACCAAAACAGAGAAAATATTATTAGAAAAAAAATCGATGCTACCAAGTACTCATCAAAGGCAATCAAATTTACTGGTGATATCAAAGTTGTTACTCCAACAATCAAAGTGGAATTTGCAATTATCGACCCCAAGATATTGCCGAAAAACATTGATGGCTCATGATCTTCCAAAGATCTGATAGAAAAAGCCAGTTCAGGCAGAGATGTTCCGATAGCTAAAATGAATAACCCCACCAAGAACAGGGGAATATTTGCAAGTTCAGCTAAATTAACTGAAAATTTTACTATCATATCAGCCGAAAAAATTAAAAGCGCCAATCCCAAGAATAATCTACCGAATTCTTTGTTTCTTTCCGAATTAACATGGTTGAAGCGTTTAAAAACTCTGTAAATGAAACTTTCTTCAGCTTGTTCTTTTCCGATTTCTTCATACCTTCTCTTAAAAAACCCAGTCGTATAAGCAAAATAAACCATTAATAAAATCAAACCATCAACGCGACTTATACTCTTATCAAGAGCTAAAAACATAGGTGAGATTCCGGCGAGGAGTGCGATCGCAACGTCTCTTTTAAGATATTCCCCGTGAACCAAGACTTTCCCAACAAAAAGTGCAGCAAAACCGCCAACAAGGGCAGTATTTGCGATATTTGATCCCAGTATTACACCAAACGCTAAATTTGGCGAACCTTCAAGTGCTGAAGTTATGCCTACAAAAAGTTCTGGTAGTGAAGTCCCGAGAGCCAGTATTACCGCCGAAACGCCAAATACACCCACAGTGATGCTACGAGCAATTCTCCTTACAGCAACAATAACCATTTCTGCGGATTTAATTAGAATCAAAGATAATATTACAATTAGTAAGATTAGTCCAGCTATCATGTTGCTTCTGAGTGCGTTTTCAAATAACTTCTAAATATAACTTTTGAAATCTCTATTATTATAAACATAAATAGTGACGCGCCGAAAACCACCACCCATTGGCTGAAGCTTAAAACTTCAAGTTCAAAAAAGTTCCGTAGCAAAGGGGTTGAAAATGGCAAAACTTGGAAAAAGAGGCCGACGATAACTGCAAGGTTCAACCATTTATTATCAAAAGGGTTTTCGCTCCAAAAAGGTTCAGTCAGCGTTCTTACTGAAAAAACGTAAACTAAGGAATTTACTCCAAGGGCAGCAAACGCGATACTTCTTGACAGCACTTCATTACCAGTTGCATTTAAATTCGTGTTAAAAAGAAAAAGTGCTATAACACCCGCGGCAACAGATACCATGAAGATCAGTATCTTCATCCAATTAGCAACTATATTTACGGAAGGGTTTCTTGGAGGTCTCTGCATTATTCCCTTGGCTTTCGGGTCAACCGTTAGAGAAAGATGGGGAAATCCGTCAGAAACAATATTAATCCAAAGTATTTGCACGGCGGTTACGGGAAGAGGTAATCCCATAATTAGCGTACCAACAACAGCAATAATTTCCCCGAAAGAGTCGCACAAAAGATAAAGAATAATCTTTCTGATGTTATCAAAAATACCTCTTCCTTCTTTTATAGTTTCGACAATCGTCTCGAAACTGGAATCAAGAAGAACAAGATCCGCCGATTCTTTGGCAACGTCGGTTGCGTCCCCAACGACAATTCCGATATCGGCGCGGTGTAATGCGGGAGCGTCATTAACACCGTCGCCCATCATTGCTACTACCTCGCCGTTTTTCTTTAAGGCATTAATTACCTTTAAC
>Ga0209520_10000336_pt1 | contig 26207 bp, 26 predicted proteins | sample Rifsed16ft1_FD_184009 | JGI IMG/M metagenome (GOLD analysis project Ga0209520, IMG submission 184009) | Soil microbial communities from Rifle, Colorado, USA - sediment 16ft 1 (version 2) | ecosystem: Environmental > Terrestrial > Deep subsurface > Rock core/Sediment | place: Rifle, Colorado...
AATGGTATTATCTTAAGCGATTGTAGGGGCTGATGCCCTCATCAGCCCCCCCGACGAATTCGTCGGGGGAATCTTTTGAACTTAATAATTGGAATAATATAATGCTAATGTTAGGATAACTATTCCGATGAATGTGCTTGAATTTTCTGTGCTTATTTGGTTGGCATCTTTATTAGCAGGCTTTTTGGGTGCATTGACTGGGCTCGGGGGCGGCGTTGTTATTGTTCCATTGTTGGCACTCGGGTTTGGAGTAGATATAAGATATGCAATCGGCGCATCGCTTATCTCTGTTATTGCAACCTCGTCGTCGGCAGCGGCTGCCTACGTCAAAGAGGGTTTCTCCAATATTCGCATAGGAATGTTTCTCGAAATAGCAACTACCACTGGCGCTGTTGTCGGAGCTTCTATAGCCTCTAGGATGCCTACTACTACAATTGCGATAATCTTTGGAGTGGTTCTTCTCATCTCTGCTTATCTATCGAGTGTTACTAGACGTGAGCGAGAAGGGCAGAATCAACCGGATCCACTAGCCACTCATCTAAGGATGAACGGAAGCTACCCTACACCTAACGGTCAAGAGCAATACCAAGCACATGCTGTGCCTGCAGGATTTAGCCTAATGTTCATTGCAGGTGCACTTTCTGGCTTACTTGGAATTGGATCAGGTGCCCTCAAGGTAATCGCAATGGATCAGGTTATGCGAATACCATTTAAGGTGTCGACAACAACAAGCAACTTTATGATTGGCGTGACGGCTGCAGCTAGTGCTGGTGTTTACCTAAACCGTGGGTATGTTGATCCTGGGCTTGCAATGCCCGTCATGCTTGGCGTTTTGATTGGTTCATTGATGGGGACACGTTTACTGGTAACTGCTAAGACACGCATATTAAGAATTATATTTGCCCTTGTTATCTTTGTAATGGCACTAGAGATGATCTATAACGGCATAGCCGGGAGACTTTAAATGTTTAAAAATAGCTTTAGGTTGACAGATCAGCAGGTCGAGACAATGATAGGCAACTTGTTAAGAATATCTGTCATCATTGCCGCTTTAGTAGTTTTGCTTGGGGGGGTTATTTATCTAATCCATTTCATGGGGACGCATCCTGATTATCGAGTTTTTACAGGAGAGCCTCGGGACTTGCGCACTGTTTCAGGTATTTTAAGAGATTCATTAACAATTCACAGTCGCGGAATTATTCAGCTAGGACTCCTTGTTTTAATTGCAACACCTGTGGCACGTGTTATATTGGCTCTTTTTGCCTTTGCATTACAACGCGATCGTATATATGTTGTTGTATGTTTAATTGTGCTCACTGTGCTCATCTATAGTCTTTCAGGTGGTCGTTTGTGATATGAGGAGAAGTAACCTTAGCTACTAAGGCGGCAAGGCACTAAGATCTATTTTTACCACTACGACACAACGGCACGACGCAAAAGAAAAGAATTAAATAAAAGATTTTTTACGTTGTGTCTTAGTGCCGTTGTGGTTAATGTTATTCTTTGTGTCTTTGTGGCTGAACGCTTACGAGGAGGAAGAATCAATGAAGGCAATTACTATAGTTCCTGGAACAACCACTATTCGACTCGTAGATCGTGAGGAACCGACAATCGTAACGCCAGATGAGATCAAGATTCAAATGCGACGTGTTGGAATATGTGGTACAGATAGGGAAGAGGTCGCTGGAGGTAGGTCCCTTGCTCCAGACGGTCGTAATGAGCTCATAATTGGACACGAAATGTTTGGGCAAGTAGTTGAGGTTGGTAAGGGTGTAACACGCGTTAAGCCAGGTGATTTTGCTGTGTTCACTGATCGTCGTGGTTGTGGTGAATGCATCCCGTGTGGCATGAACCGCTCCGATATGTGTAACACAGGTAAATTCCACGAACGCGGCATCTGGGGACTAGACGGATTTCAGACCGAATACGTTGTGGATAAAGAACAGTACGTGGTTTGTGTGCCGGCTGAATTGGAGCCAGTTGGAGTACTAACAGAACCCCTGTCTGTAGCGGAGAAGGCTATAGATGAGGCTATTCGTGTGCAGATTGCACGACTCCCAGATGCGCAGACTACACCTGACTGGCTCTTTGAACGGCGTTGCCTTGTGGCTGGACTAGGACCTATCGGTCTCTTGGCTGCAGTGGCACTAAGCCTTCGGGGTGCTGAGGTATACGGCTTGGACATAGTTGAGCCTAACTCTGCCCGTCCGGAGTGGTTGGAGCACATCGGTGGTAAGTATATAGATGGCCGTCAAGTGCCTGTAGACCGTATTGATAAATCTATCGGTTCAATGGATCTTATCTTTGATGCCACTGGTGTTCCGAAACTTGAATTCAACTTACTCGATGCCTTGGCATATAACGGCGTATATGTGGTCACAGGGATTCCCGGTGGAGATCGTCCGCTTGAGATTCCAGGCGCTGAACTAATGCGTCAACTGGTACTGAAGAATCAACTACTCCTCGGAAGCGTTAACAACCCGCGTGCATATTTTCAGATGGCTGTGGATGATCTATCTATGGCACAATTGCGCTGGGGTGATCACATTAAAAAGCTTATAACCAACCGCTATCCCTACACTGAGTTTGTTAAGCCCCTTACTCAACACGAGGCAGACGAAATCAAAGTGGTATTAGAATGGAAGGTGTGAGCTTAGGGTTAGCTCTTAGAGGTTGATGATCTAAAGTAGTGTTGTATAAGACAAGAAATTTTCGACAATAGCCCTATCGAAGACGCTGATTTTTCTTTCTATTGAAAGCAGCTTTATATAGGAGGGATGAGGGATTTATGTCTCAAATATCCGCAACACGGACTGAAAATCTAGGACTAGGAATTCTTCTCACTGTCCTTGCCTTTCTTTCCGTTGCTATCATGAGTGCATTAGGCAAGGCTGCTTCTCACTCTGTCTCATCTGGGGTCCTTGTCTTTTTTCAGAATTCGATAAGCCTTGTTATCCTATTGCCATGGGTGATAAGAGATGGAATAGGAAACTTGAAGACCGAGCACCTCGGCCTCCATTGTGTCCGTGGCATCTCTGGTATGCTTTCTCAGTATTTCATGTTTGTTGCACTGAATTATATTCCACTTGTTGACGCAGTTTTGCTTGTTAATGCTGCACCCTTATTCATTCCCATTATCACATGGATCTGGCTAAAACACAGAATAGGCGTGAGATTATGGTTGAGTCTCGTGATAGGCTTCATAGGTATTGTCTTGATTCTTCAGCCAGGAAGGGATGTCGTTAGCTGGGCAACTCCTCTTGCCCTCGTAGCTGGCATCTTGTCAGCTATTGCGCTTGTTACAGTAGGACGGTTAAACACCACAGAACCTTCTCTACGCATCCTCTTCTACTACTTCTTGATTTCGACGATACTGACAGCGCCTTTATTAATTACCAAATGGTCTCCCCCTGAACCGAGGGCCTGGATTTACTTAATTGGAATCGGCTTAACTATGGCTATTGCTCAGATTCTTCTCATCCTTGCCTATGAGCAAGCCTCGCCGTCACGGGTTTCTCCATTTAACTATTCCGTCGTCGTTTTCTCAGGAATAATCGGCTGGATTGTTTGGAATGAGATACCGAATGCTTTGTCAATAGTCGGGACGATCCTAGTCTGCGCGGGTGGAATTCTATCTGTGATACATTATCATAAAAAGCACGAGCCGCTTTCCATGAATCAGGCTATTAAACTCTTAGCAAGAAAACAAATCTAATTATGAAGGCATTAACAAATGGTGAAAATCTTAAATCAAAGTCAAGTGGAGTGCATTGTGAAGGCAGAGGCGATAGTTGGAGAATCGCCCCTATGGTCTCCACACGAGCGTGTCCTCTATTGGGTAGATATTAGTGGTCAGAAGATACATCGCTTTAATCCGAGAAGTGCTGTAAACGATACATTCCACCTTCCTCAACCCGTGACTTCAGTTGGGCTGCGAGAGAAAGGAGGGCTAATCATTACACTTCGTAAGGACTTTGCGTTTTTTGATCCTGAAACCGGGGATCTAAAGTTGCTATCCGACCCTGAGGAAGATAAACCCTACGATCGGTTTAACGATGCCAAGTGTGACCGCCAGGGACGCTTCTGGGCAGGAACTATGGATGATGTGAAATGGAACGCACCGCATGGATCACTCTATAGGCTCGATCCTGATACCAAGGTAACTTGCATGAAAACAAGTGTCATCTGCGCTAACGGTCTTGGATGGAGCCCTGATAATCGGGTGTTCTATTTCACAGAGAGTTTTAGGTATGGCATTTATGCATATAATTTCAACCCCGCTACTGAAAACATCTCTAACCGACGCCTTTTTGCTTCAATAGACAGGAATTCGGATGGATTTCCCGACGGCTTAACTGTTGATGAGGAGGGATATGTATGGAGTGTTCACAATGCTGTCGGGCGTGTAGTACGCTATAGTCCTTCTGGTGCCATTGATCGTGTGATCGAAATTCCTGTGCCACGTCCAACAAGCTGCATCTTCGGTGGTGATGAACTCGACGTGCTTTACATTACATCAGCAAGAGAAACCATGACGTCTGAGGAGATTGCTCAAGCGCCTCTATCTGGGAGTTTATTTGCTGTGAAGCCCGGCGTAAAAGGATTGCCAGAGCCATACTTTACAGGATGAGGACAGTGTCAGTAAATTTTTTCAGTTATGGTAGTTCTAGTTGTGATAGACGGGGTTTTCTAACCCCGTAAGAATGGCGGGATTAGAAAATCCCGCCTATCCCCTTGAAATAGTGAAGATATTGAAACAACTTTGGATCGACAAGCAGTGATAATAATTCTAATGGGTGTCTCTGGTTCTGGCAAAACCACTATAGGACAGCTCCTTGCCAAGGAGCTTGGATGGAAGTTTTATGACGGAGATGACTTTCATCCAAAAGCTAATATCGAGAAGATGAGTCATGGGATCGCCTTAACAGACGAGGACCGTGATCCCTGGCTTAATACGCTTGAACATCTGATCCGGGACGACCTGATTACAAAGGGTAAGTCCGCTGTCATTACCTGTTCTGCGCTTAAGCAGTCGTATCGAGACCGGCTTTTAGTAAATCGGAATGATGTTGTTCTTGTTTACCTGAAGGGTAGTTATGACCTTATTCGACAACGGCTAACAACGCGGAGAGGGCACTTCTTTAATGCGAACCTTCTGAGAAGCCAGTTTGATACGTTAGAGGAACCAGAGGATGTGATTACTGTTGATATATCAGAGGAGTCGATTGTAATAGTTGATGAGATCAGGCGAAAATTAGGTATATGACGGACATGAAAATAAAGACTGTAGTTGCAGTAACCCAGCCGGAATATGAGAAAGGAAAAGTCGAGTTTGACGGCGCAGAGGAGGAAGGTATCATCTGCGTTCCAGCACCGCGAGACGAAAAGGGTTTAGCAGCTACAATACGAAGTCAGAAAGCTCGTCATGTCATTTGCGGCGTTGAGCGATATAAGGGCGAGCTTTATGAAGCATTGCAACGAGGGGGCGTTATTGCAAGATTTGGAGTTGGTTTCGATAGTATTGACCTTGAAAAAGCAAAAGAACATGGGCTACTATGTACAAATACACCTGGCGTTTTAGATGAGTCTGTCGCAGAACATACAATCGCTTTCATGCTCTCAGCATCTAGGGACCTTACTATACATGATAAGAGTACACGGAGTGGTTTATGGCTGCCAAAGACAGGAATTGAACTCGGTGGAAAAAGACTGGCTGTTATTGGAGCTGGCTCAGTTGGTAGTCGTGTTGCCAGAATTGCTGCATTTGGTTTCGGGATGACGGTTATTGGATGTGAGATAAAGGAAGTTGATTGGGAAGAGAAAAGGCGTCAGTATGGTTTTCAAAAACTGGTGAAGGATTTTGGTGAAGCTGTAGAGGACGCAGATTTTGTAGGCTTGCACATACCAAGCAACACATCCACCCGACACTTTATCAACCACGAGCGTCTTAATATGATGACAAAAAGGTCCTGGCTTATTAATACCTCACGAGGAGAAATCGTTGACGAATCAGCCTTGTTTGACGCACTTAATGAACATAGAATTGCCGGAGCCGCTCTCGATGTCTTCGAAAGTGAACCTTATACTGCTGTTGATCCAGCTAAGGACATAAGAACACTACCGAATGTTATAATGACGCCGCATGTCGCCAGCAATACAGTGCAGGCCAATCAGCGCATGGCGGAGCGTACAATCATGAATATTATCTTAGCCGAGCGGGGTGAATTTGATCAAATGGACTTGGTGAATTAAATTGTTCGAGCACAGAGCATCCCACAGCTATTTTACATTGGTATTACAGAAATTCTCTTCAACTTGATAATTCCCTGTAGCTTGCTACAGCGTTTAATCTATCATTGCGAACACATTCACTTCGTTCAGTGTAAACTCCGTGAAGCAATCTGACACAAAGTGTCATTCCGAACACAGTGAGGAATCTCAATGGGATTGCTTCGGTCGTTTCTCTCCCTCGCAATGACGGCACGAGGGTGTCATTGCGGTAGCATGGCAATTCCCTTCTAGCCGTTTCAGGGGACCGCTTCGTTTTCACTCGCGATGACAAGTAGTTGTGTTTCGTTGCGGAGCCTGTACTGAGCCCTTCGACTTCACTCAAGACAGGCTTAGTCGAAGTGCTCCTCGCAATAACCGAAGGAGCTTGCTGCAGGGTTCTTCATTTGTAATTTATAATAATTGGCATATTGAGCAATCTGATAAGTTGCCTCGATACATATTAAATTGGTTTGTGGTAAAATTGAGATATGAAGAAAAAAAGCCTAGGTGATCTGGGAAAGGCTAGGGACCACTTTCTGAGGGCTTCCACTGAAATCATCATTGGAACAGGGTTTGCGCTAAAGGGCATGAGGAACCTTTTAAAGCGGAGGGAGGGTCAGAAAATTATCTTTGGTGTTACGGGTAATTTGATCGAAAAGGGGTTCAATTTAGCAACAAAACTCTCCGATGTTTTAACTCAGGTGGAATCAGGTAGACCTGCCAAGCAGAAAACACAAAAGAAAAAAATGAGGAAGGTTAAAATTGAATGAAGTCCTTCCAGACCCTGAAAACGCGGAAAATGTAATAAAGCGTTTTATAGAGGTTCATAAAGGCATATCTCCAAAGAAGAAAGATCTACTTTATATCCTTTCATCCTATAGCCGCTTTCTTGGAAGGGTAATAATAAAAGACCCTGGGATCCTGGATTTATTGCTTACTTCAGAGTTTATTCAGAACAAAAAACAGTTAGAGAAAACCATTCAGGAATCAAATGGGATTTTTGAGAGTTCTAGTACTCTTGAAGAGTTTATGGCTCAATTAAGGCGATATAAATATCGAGAACTTTCTAGGATCATTTATAGAGATATTATGCATTTAGAGAGATTCCCGGAGATCATGGAGGGGCTCTCGGATTTAGCTAGCGGCATTTTAGATGCGGCGTTTAAATTCTTTGATAGAGAAGTCAAAGCAACAAGTCACGGAAGATTTGCTATAATAGGAATGGGAAAGCTTGGAGGAAGTGAACTCAACCTCAGCTCGGATATAGATTTAATCTATATTTATCAGACCACCGGAAAACCCGATCTATTTTTCAAAATTGCAGAGAGAATTACTAAGTCGCTTAGTTCGGTTACCGAAGATGGTTTTCTTTATAGGGTTGACCTAGGACTTCGCCCTGGTGGTGGGAAAAGCCCAATCGCTCTTTCATTTGATGGTGCCCTTGAACATTACTTTTACTGGGGTGATACCTGGGAGAGGGCAGCGCTTATTAAAGCAAGACCTGTTGCAGGGGACATCTCTCTTGGAGATGAGTTCAATAAAGAGATCGAGCCTTTTGTCTACAAGAAAAATCTAGATTATATATCCATAGAAGATTTAAAGGATATGAAGGCAAAACTAGATAGACTCCATAAGATACGCGATGTAAAACTAGGTAAGGGGGGGATTAGAGAGATAGAGTTCTTTGTGCAAGCACTCCAACTTGTAAACGGTGGAGCGATCAAAGAACTTAGAGAAAAAAACAGCTTAAAAACGTTAGAAAAGCTCTGGCAAAGAAAGATTATCGAGGATGATGTGTTTCAATTACTCAGTTCTTGCTACCTTTTTTTAAGAAAGGTCGAACATGCAATTCAATTAGTAGATGAGCTTCAGACTCATAAGCTGCCAGAAGATTCTAATGGACTTGATAAACTGGCAAAAAGGGTAGGGTTTCAAAATAAAGAAGAATTTGAGGAGGCGTATAATAAAAGGACATCCGAGGTTTCTCGGATCTACGAACAGCTTTTTTACGAGCCGTCAAAAAAGATAGAGGAGGGTGGAAAGGCATTCTGGGAACTTGCTGATTTTTTAACAGAGGGAAATATCGCTCAGAGTGAGGCAATAGAGGATTTAAGAAGATTGGGATTTAAAAATCCTGAAAGCGCACTTGAGCTTATCGCTGCGCTTCTTGATACAAAAAAAGGTGGGCTTACACATAGGGGAAGAATCCTTACAAGAAGGGTAATACCCGCCTTCTTAGGCAGGGTTATTGCTTCTCCTGACCCTGACGCTGCACTTGTAAACCTTGAGAGGTTTATTTCAGGAATAGGCTGGCGGACATCCATTTTTGCCGTGCTTGCTGAAAACCCAGAGTTGCTTGAGCTTCTTTCTAGGCTTTTTTCGACCAGTGGTTATCTTTCAGGTTTCCTTATAAGGCATCCTGAATATCTTGATGTACTTACACTTAAGGATGTTATAAAGGAATTCGGTTCTAGGGAAGAAATGGTTGGGGAGCTTAAAAAGATTCTAAGTGAAGAGGAAGAATACGAAGGCAAGCTTGATGCGATTAGAAGGTTCAAGCATGTAGAAACACTGAAGCTTTGCCTCAGGGATTTGAATCGCGAGGTTGATCCAATCTACGTTGGAAATTTTTTATCTATGCTTGCCGAATCCGTACTCGAAGTAGGACTTTTGCTCGCCGGAGAGGTTTTAGGATCTACATTGGGAAGAAAAGGGACACCTGAAGATATAATAATACTTGGAATGGGAAAACTGGGTGGTATGGAGATGAGCTACAATTCTGATCTTGATATTATTTTTATCTACAAGGGAGATGAACACGAATTCTTCTCAAAACTTGGGCAGAAGGTTATATCAATTCTTTCAATTCCAACAAACGAGGGCTTTGCCTATAAGATTGATACAGATCTAAGACCATCGGGGAGATCAGGAACGCTGGTTACATCGTTTGAAGCCTTCAGAAGGTATCATGAGCAAAGCGCAAGGCTCTGGGAGAGACAAGCCCTTATAAGAGCAAGACCGTCTGCAGGAAACATGGATTTAGGTAGAGAGGTTATGAAAACGATTGAGTATTTTGTTTACAAACAGCCGCTTCAAGTGGATTTTCAAAAAGAGATTTATCACCTCAGGGCTAGGATGGAAAAGGAGATTGCTAGAGAGGATAAGCTTAGATTCAATCTGAAAACAGGAAAAGGTGGAATCGTGGATATAGAATTCCTTATTCAGATGCTTCAGCTTAAATCTGGACTTTATTACGAAGGCGTTAGAAAACAGAATACGCTTGAGGCACTTAATGGACTAAGAAAATGCGGGGTAATAGACGAAATGGTATTTATTAAATTAAAGGACGGTACTTATTTTCTAAAAAAACTTGAGAATCTTCTTAGACTTCTCCATGATAGGTCTATAAGCGAACTTTATGAAAGCGATTTCCATAAGCTAGCGCTAGAACTCGATATGAAAGAAAATGGTGAAAAACTAAGGGAAATATATATTTCCAAGACAGAGGAGATAAGGGAAATCTACGAAAAGTATTTTTCTTGAAATACCCTATATTGTCATAGTAAACACATTCACTTCGTTCAGTGCAAACTCCGTGAAGCAATCCCTTACCTCCCTCCTGTCATTGCGAGCGAAAGCGTGGCAATCTGTTTGAGATTCCTCGCCGTGCTCGGAATGACATTTCGTGTCAGATTGCTGCGTCGTTTTATTCACCCCAAAGACAAAGTAGTAACTAAAGATTGTTATGTGAAATGCTATATCTTTTACTTGATAGGGGATAATATTGAGGTAAAATATAGCACTTTATCTTTTTGGTAAATTTGAGAGCTCAATCGGAGTTTAATTAATAAGTTGGAAAGCTGCATCTTTATAATGGCGGATGGGGCAAGAGCGGATGTGTTTGAAGAGCTTCTTAACCGTGGCGACCTCCCGAATATATCGAAATACATAGTTGATAAAGGAAGTTTTAGAAAAGCAGTCTCAGTTTTTCCTTCAACTACTGGGCCAGCATATGCTCCTTTTTTAATAGGCAAGTTTCCCGGAAGATGCAACCTACCAGGCATTAGATGGTTTGACAGAAAACTTTACGCAAAAAAGATTTTTTCTCTTTATCGCTTTAGAAGCTATGTTGGGCTTGAGAGCTTGCTTATGAACCGAGATATTTCTAAGGATATACAAACCCTTTTTGAGATATTTCCAAGAACCGTAAATATAATGAACGAGCTTTCTCGCGGGGTTGCAATTAAAAGGTACAAGACCAGATTTTTACGATGTTACTATAAAATTAAGGGACATTTTAGTAATCGCTGGGATGAAGTGGATATAGCTTCAAGAGGGATTCTTCTTGATTCTCTAAAGGATTATCCTCAATTTGCCTATATTGCTTTTTTGGGTATTGATACCTATTCACATTTAAACCATCCATTTCACCACAAGGTTATCGAGTCATACTTTAGAATCGACGAAAGCGTAGGAATATTAGCTAAGGCTTTAAAAGACATGGGAAGACTGGATGAAACCCTTCTCATAATCACAAGCGACCATGGACTTACACCTACTCATTCGCATTTTGACTCAGTGTCGTTTATGAACCGTCTCGGTTTCAAGACCTTTCATTATCCTAAAATATTTAAATATTATAGAAGTGCCGATGCTGCTAACATGATTTCCGGTAATGCTATGACCCACTTATATCTGAAAAGCCCACAAGGTTGGGAGAGAAAAAGCACCTTTGAGGAGCTTACCCAGCTTGTTGATAGTCTTCTCGAAAGACAGGAGGTTGATATAGTGGCGGGTCTTGATGAAAACGGTAGGGTTAGGATTAAAAGTGAAAGAGGAGAAGCTTCAACTTGGCTAGATAAAGATGACTTTATCCGGTACGAGCGATATGACGGTGATCCTTTTGGTTATAATGGTATACCTGAGAGAGTGAATAGAGATGATGCTCTTAAACATAGTATCAATACCAAATACCCAGATGCGCTTCTACAGATTATCCAGCTCCTCGAATCTCCACGCTCTGGAGATTTAGTAGTTAGTGCAAAGCAAGGTTTTGATCTTAGAGCAAAGCATGAAAACCCTGAACACCGCTCATCTCACGGAGCGCTATTTAGGGAACAGATACTTGTCCCACTTGGTATTAACATAAAGATAAAGAAGGAATTTGTTAGAACGGTTGACTTGTATCCTACGATACTTCACATTCTTGGAAAACCTATTCCCAAGGGTTCGGATGGGGTGTCTTTGGTAGATTGATTTGGGTCTACCTGGAATATAAAAATCTTATAATTGACTCCGAAATAAATAGAGCAACAGTTCCCCAGAGAAAGTAAATCCATATTTCTTTGAAGACTTTTACAAATCCTCTTTCAATACCTGATCGAGAAGAAATGGATTCTAAGGAAACCCTCTCAATGTTTGATTCTCTAGGATCGATATTCACGGAAAAATTATATAATGCCTTATCATCCTCTTTTACAGCATAGATTCCAGGAATAAGAGTGTGGCTAAAATTAGGATTTGCTCTAAATACTTTGATTTCTTCTCCTGAGGGGGTTCTAATTTTCACTTCATCTATACTATTTGGGAAGTCAATTTCCACAGATTCCCCAACTAACAACTGTCTTATACCAGGTTGTTTTGAAAGAGACAAGTCTAAGGTTCTCTTTATAAATGGAAGAAAAACAGGTGTAATTGGGAAATTATTCCAAGCAGTGTCAGCTGTAGCGGCAAAAAGAAATATATTTCCTTTCTCTACCTTTCTTTGAGTTAAGTAAGGTTTATTATATGAGGTGCTTAAAATAATATTTGTTTTTTTTACCGGGTGGAGATCAAATACCTTTTTTACCTCTACTTGTCTAAATTTTTCATTCATTTCGTCTGTAAATTGATTTAACTCATTAGCATTCAGAAAGTAATCACCTTGTGATATTGCTCCTATTTCAGCTGGGAGAACGTTCCTAAGCATTACATTATACAAATCGTTTCTAACTCTATCTCCAAGAAATATCACAGTTGCACCTCCACCCCTTAAAAATTCTTCTATCTCAAATGCCTTTTTTGTGGATATATCTCCTACGTTCGACATGATTAATAGATCATAATCCTTTAGCTTTAACTTTTCAGAAAGAAATGAATCGTTGTCTATTATTGATAGCCTTAGCGGAAATATCTCAGAGATCGTTTCGATAGCTCTGGCAAGATAATAGGTCTCACTCAGTCTTGTATCCTCTCTAGGGTCACCATCTACAAGCAGGATCCGCGGTTCTTTTGACTGAGAATGAACAAAGTACCTAAAATCGTCTACTTTTAGATTATCGTGAGAGATTTCAACTTTTCCTGTTGTTTCATCCGAATTAAGAGTACCTTTGGGAACTATAAACTCTTTTATTTGCTCGCTCCTGGGTTCAATCCTGAAAAACCCCTTTATCTCTTTGTTATCAAGAAATAAAGTAGCTAATAGTGCGTCTACAGGACTATTTGAATAGTTTGACACTTTTACTGATACCTTAGTTGCATCGCCCTCATCTTTAACACCTAAATCAGATATAGCACGGTTTGGCATTTTAGAATCTGATGTGGCGTCAATAGGTATTAGCCATTCTCTTTTGAATTTCTCGTTAATCCATCCGTTTCGCTGAAAATCGGAAAATAAAAATACCTCTTTCTTATTATTGGGTGCTTTCCCAATAAAACTGAAAATATCTTCGAGTCTCCTTTCATTATCAGTAAAAGAGAAGGATAGTTTTATGTTTTCTAAAACCTCAAACATTTTCCTTTTATCCTTTGTAACAACATGTTCTGTAATATCAGTTGGAACAAGTGGAATAACAGCTCCGAAACTCCCATCAGCAAGGGATTCTATTAGCGATTTTGCTTTATTCTTGGCAATTGTAAAATTGTCTCCATAGCCCATGCTAAACGAGTTGTCAATCACGATCGCAACGGTTTTAACATCATTAACATCAACATCTACGTACGATAAAGAAAAAACATTAGGTTTCGAAAACACAAGAACCAGACTAACTAGGATTAAGGATCTAATAATGAGTAAAATAAGGTCCTTTATTTTTGATCTTCTTAGTGTTTCTACCTGTGAAGAAAAAAGAAAACTAACTGCAGAAAAACTCTTTTTTATACCACTTTTCCTTGATATTAGATGTACGACGATGGGAAGGGAAACCGTTACCAGCCCGATTAAGAGAAATGGGTTTAAGAAAGAGATATTCACTTCTTTTCCATATTGTAACTATTTACCTGCTAATAAAATGATACATGATGCACGATTTATGATACATGAAAGTTCCATCCATCCTGTATCCTGCGTCGTGTATCCTGTATCATGCATCATTTCTCAACAATTTGAATAAGTACATCTTCGATTGGGAGGATAGTTGGTGAAAACACATATCGTGATTTATGTTGAAGGCATACAAATTTTAATCTTTCAATAAACTCTTTCATCCTTTTTCTATAGGCGTCTCTTATATCTCCAGAATCGACGAGTATCTTATTCTCCCCTTCCATATCTATAAACTCAATTGATCCATCGAAGTTAAATTCAATCTCGTTTGTATCCATCACTTGAAAAGCAATCACTTCCCTACCGGAAGCACGAAGAAGTTTAATAGATTCCTCTATTTTATCTAAATCAATAAGAAAATCTGAGACTATTACAAAAGCGGAACCCTTCTTAGTCTTCTCAATAGCTCTTAGTATAGCCTCCTTAAGTTCAGTATTGCCATACGCATTAAATGAATTAAGTTTTTCTACTATAGGGGTAAGATTCGCAATGCCTGTCTTCGGTGTGATCATTTTTAAATCGTTATCAGAAAAATCTCCTATTCCTACAGCATCTCCCTGTTTTAAAAGCAAATAGGCTAGTGTTGCAGAAAGCCTTATTGCATAGTCGAGTTTATTATTCCCATTAGATGCATAACCCATTGAACCACTTCTATCAATGAGCATGCACCAGCTTAGATTCACTTCGTCTTCAAACTTTTTAACATAAAGACGGTCGTGTCTACCGTATAGTCGCCAGTCAATATGTTTAAGTTCATCACCATAGGAATACTCTTTATATTCAAGAAAATCCGGACTTATCCCTTTATGCTGACTTTTATGAATTCCTGCTTTTATACCTTTTACGCGGGAAGAAATACGAAAAGAAAAGCCCTTGAGCCTTAAGGCAGCTTTTATGTCAATGATATCTTTTGGCATGATTCAAGGGATCGAGAAAAGTAAATACAAGAATTCTACTTATTCGACGAGGAGTTTTTCAACTTCTCCAGCAATTGACTCTTCTTCCAAGTTCTTTGCGATTGAGATTTCTTTAATAAGCAGTGTGCGTGCGGCATTCATTATTCTTCTTTCTCCGAAAGAAAGTTCTTTTTCATTTTGGAGAAGGTATATGTCTTTTAATACCTCGGCTACTTCGAATATGTTTCCGCTCTTTAATTTTTCGGCGTATTCACGGTACCTTTTATTCCAACTTTTATGACCGTTTGTTGAATTATTCGTTCTTTTTCTGGTTCTAAGTATTTGATAGATTCTTGGGATTTCCGCTTTTGAGATTATAGGTCTTACTCCAACTGTATGGGTATTATCGGTAGGTACCATTACTGTAACGTCACTGTCTACAACTTTAAATATGTAAAAGGTCTTTTTAGTACTGCATATTTCCTTAACTTCGATCCCTTTAACTATCACAACGCCATAAACTGGATAAACGGCAAGATCACCGATTTTGAACATTAGCTCCCTTCCTTGGCGTTGATTTAAAATATGTTATCACAATTTAAAATCAGGGTCAACTAATAATATTTATTAGCCAACAAAAAAGCAAAAAGTAGAATTATTTTTCATATTTAAACAGCTTTTGTTGAATTCTACGAAAAACTTTACTAAACAGAATCACTCAATGATTAACGGTTTATATCTACTTTCCGTTATTTTCTTTTAAATTGTTATAATGCATTAAAACTTTTTCAACATAATCAATTGTTTCATTATAAGGTGGAATCCTGAATCCATATTTTATCACAGCGTTTTCACCTGCATTATAAGCGGCTAGGGCAAGCTTGAGATCGCCGCCAAACATTTCTATGAGCTTCTTTAAGTATTTTGTTCCACCATCTATATTTTCTTTTGGGTTAAACGGATTGTCGACACTGTAGCCCTCTGCAGTATCTGGCATAAGCTGCATAATTCCCATAGCACCTTTTCGTGAAATAGCACTTGAGTTGAAGTTCGATTCTACTTTAATTACTGCTTTAACAAGATCAGGATCGACGTCGTGTTGTTTGGCGGCTCTTAGAATATCTTCCTCATAGGATTTCGGGTAGTTGTAAATGCCGTTTGGTTTTACAGACGCTTTCTTTGTTCTCCATTTAAGTTTATATTTTTTATCTGTTGGCGGGATGTTTGTATAATGATGAACGCCCTTTTGATCTACGTAAGAGTAAAAATCCGCATAAGATGAATTTACAATTGGAATGATCGAGAAAAAAAGTATTCCAAAAGAAAAAACTACTTTCGAAATAACCTTTCTCAATACCATGGCCACCGTTATTTTATCACTATTAGTGGGAAATGCCTAGAGTGATATTAAAAATTTTTAAGTTTTTATATACTATGCATACTCTATCTTGACCAAATCTTGACCAATTTTCTTATTGAATATAGTATTTTATAAAATTATTTGCAATGTTATGGTATTTAAGGGTTTTGGAAAAGGTACCGAAAAATTAGAATTTATATTTGACTATATTATTTTGGAATGAGGACTATCATAGTAACGGTTTTATTCTTGTTGCTTTCATTTTCTTATTCTCTGTCTAAAGAGGATGATGAGGAGACACTAAGCAAAATAAAAGCCCTGGAGATAGAACTTTCTAGTTTTGAAAGTAAATCTACCGAGATTCCTACAGAAGAAGTTAATAAAGCATCGAAGTGGATTGAGGAAGCAAAGAAATCTTTTAACTCTGGTAGGCCAGGGTTTACACAGATCATACTGGAAAAAGCCTCTTATCAAGTTGACTATCTAAACGCTCTCATAGAGGAATCAAGGGTCAAAAAAGGGGTTGAAGAAAAGAAGGAATTTCTTAAAAAAACCAGGAGTCAAACAGAAGAATTAAAAGCGATAAATGCAGAAGTTGAAGCAGAAATTAATGAATTTGAGGATAAATGAGAATCTTTATTCTTTTCATAGTCACTCTTACCTTAGCTAGTGCCCCTAAGGCAGCAACTCCTATCAAGGATATAATGAGTGCATACGATCTTTTGGAAGATGCGAAAAGAGAAGGTGGTGAAACATATGCTCCTGATGTTATGAAGGAAGCACGGTTCTTCTATGAGCAGGCAGAGAGAGAACTTAAGAATGGAAATGATGAAAGGGCAGAGGAATTTCGACTGATTTCTGAAATAAGATCAAAGACTGCAATATCAATATCAAGAAAAAAAACCTATGAAAATGAGCTTCAAGTAATAAAGTCTCAAATAGATGAGACAAATGCCATAAAGAAAAACTATGAAGTGGAGTTAAGAAAAAACGTCACGAGGCTTGAGGAAATTAAAGAAAAACTGGCTATTTCTCAGGATAGAATGCTTTCGAGCGCACTTGATACGCTTGAGAAGGCCTCAGAGAGAATAAATGCCGCTGAGGATGTGTCTGCCGAAGATTTTAATCCCCAAGCACTAGATGAGGCACGTCAAACCTACAGTATGGCAGAGGAGAATTTAACTTTAGGTGAATACCAAAAATCTATTAAGCTTGGTGAGAAGGCTATAGCCCTAGCAGAAATGGCATACGAACAATCAAAGACAAAATTTGAGCTCAGAAGTGGCATCTTAGACAAGGTATCAAGGATATACGGAGCCAAGATTCAGCATGTGAAGGATGTCGTAAAAGTTAACCTTCATGGCGTCTTTGCTCCTTCAGGAACAACCATTCTATTTGATGCATTTCCTTCTCTAGATGCACTGGCAGGTGTTTTGGCTGGATATTCAAATCTTCCAGTAACAATAGAAGGTTATGGAACTGAGCAGAAATCCGAAGAAGAAAATATTAAATTAGGGGAGACCCAGGCCGAAACTGTAAAGAACTATCTAGTTTCTAAGGGAATTTCTCCCCAAAGATTTAAGGTGATGAGTGTTGGCCTTGGTGTCAAAGAAGGTGTTAATGAAGATAGTCGTATTGAGGTAATCATACATCTTTTTGAGCTCAGTAATACGTAACCTTCTGATAAGAAATAGTCTTTTAAAATGACAATTTAAAAAATACATGCCGGTCTAACTGTTTAATAAACTCAGTTGACTCAGGTACTAATGATTGAAGTTAATGAATATCGTTATATCTGACTCGGTGGAAAATAAACCGATCTTATAGTTGTGAGCTAGAGGCATGTTGATTCGATAAACAAAGTTGTCCTCGGATCCTCTAATAATTATTTCGTGTGAGCTGATTTATTGCTAATGATTACTAAGAAGAAGGTGGTAAGTCTGAAGCCCCTTCAGAAAAGATTTCTACCTCTTTTGATGCTATTCTTTTCGGGTCTGATTTTGCAGTTATAGTAAAGAAAGCTCTTTCAGATGGCTGGAGTAGACTCTGGGAATCTTCTCCAATAACCGATGTGGAACTTGCCTCTATAACCTTTCCGTTTTCGTCTTTTAGTATCAAAACAACTTCGACAAAGTTAACTGGTGTGTCTCCGGAGTTAACCACAGCACCGTTGAATTCAAGGTTGCCTTCTTGATTTATGCTTTCTAGGATCGGCCCATCTAGGGTTACAGACCCAGTTTCATCTGGGCTAGCACATGCCCAGAACAAGGATAACGAGGTGATTAGTAATATAAGAACTTTCTTCATTTCTTTCTTTTTTCAACAAGTTCTGAAATTGAAATTACTTTCTTGCTTTCTCCTTGCTTCGTGCTTGGTTCTCCAGCGCCTTCGTGATCTTGTATTATATCGCCAAGAACTCTATACATGATTTTCAGTGCGCCTATGGAATGCTCCCTAAGGTATCCCTTTTCAAAGATAACCTCCTTTCTTCTCCTTAGAAGGAGGTAAAGTATAAAGGCCTGATTGTTTAGAACTACAAGAATAGCAGCGTATAAAAGGGAATTATCGGCAAGTACTTTTTCCCTAATTGCTTGAGTGTCCGAGTCAATTTTTACAATTCCGAAGGGCTCAGATTGACCTTGAATGGTAAAAGGAACGGAAACCGATATCATTCCATGTTGGTTTGATACAGTATATCCCCTTTTAGGGTAAAAATCGTCCTTAATATCATCTGCTACCTTTCCACTTTCAACATCACGTCTTAATACAACGGTGAAGAACTTTGGTGCTACATCGAATGTGTTGAAGAGTTTTTTTCTTCCGAGTCTTTGATCTAGGAATTGAAAGAACTCATCGCTTGTTCCCACTTTCATTCTCTGTGAAAAAAAGCTGCTAGCCTGCTCACCGATAGTTTCAGAAATAGCTTTTGTTTTATTGACAAGCTCTACCTTTGCCTTGTCAAACTGGAAAAGAAATACAAGTCCAACAAAAGCTAAGATACAAAGCTCTACTCCAAGTGCTGTAGATATAGTCCCTAATTTGTTTTTTAAGCGCATTTCATAAACTCTTCGAGTATTTCCTGAACGCCTTCGTCTTGAGAGTGCCTCAGAAGCATGTATACCATTCCTCCAAAATCACGTCTTGAATCTTCGTCAAGGCTTCTATAAAGTTTTATAAGTGTTCTTTCTCCCTCAGTAAGAACCTCGAAATCATCCTCAGTGATGCCTTCTCTTTCCATAAATCTTCTAAGTCTTTCTTTCTTAGCAACATTCCGTAGTTCATCAATTGTGACTTCTAAAATATCAGCTATCTGGTTACATCTCTCTAAGGATGGTGCATCAACCTTTCCTGTTTCAAGTTGATGAATAAATACGCTTGAGACGCCAAGCGCCCTAGCAAGATCTTCTTGGGTGATATTCTTTTGTCTCCTTTTATTTTTCAAATAATCCCCAAATCTCATTGCATGACCTCCGAAGAATCAAGATTTCCTTCCTATACAAAAAATTACTATAAATACTATAACAATTCTATAAAATAGCAAGGGATTTTGTTGCTATTGAAATTCCGGTATTGTGAATACTAGAATAACAAATTGCTCCTCAATACCTTGACCAATCTGTTAAATGAAGTTGGGAAATATTATCTAACATATTTCCCTTCTGATCTTGAATTCAAAATATCTGATTATTATACCCACCTTTATAACTAAACTTCGATAGGTATCTTCAAATCTTCTCAACTGAAACAGCTATTCCTTCTTCATATCTTTACATTTACATTATCACCGATCCTGATTCCTTTAAGAGTCTTAGGTCATCAGCCTGAATGAGATGGCTTTTACCTGCTTGGTCCTTGAGCTTCAAGTAAACGCCTTTAATGTACAGCACCAAACCTTGAATCTTGGATTGGTCCTGAGCTACTAGCTTTGTGCTCTGCTTCTTTATCGCATTATTATAGTGGTTTATTGCTGCAAATGCGTATATCCCAATAAGAGTCAGCCCTGCTGCTATGAGTGTGGATAAAAGTAATCTTCTCACCTAGTTTCACCTCCCATATAGTGTTTACTTGTTTATAGGAGCAATATTTATACCAACATATTCAATATCCATAATATTTAGTCGTTAAAGGAAGTTACAAAAAGAAGGCTGATAAGATCTGTATATAAGTGTGTGATATTACACTGTGAACTGTGTGGAAGATTACACTGGAATTTTATCTGGGGGAACTGGTAACTTTATGTTGAAAAAAACACCATATTTTTAATTTTTACCGAATAATGAATAAAGAAAGAGTCTTGAATAATGTGAATCCGTAAAACTTTTCTTGTTATTTTCTAGTTGTTTCAGGTCAATTGAGCTTCTTTTATAATATTTAGGAAAAAATAAATCCAATAAAAAGTATGATGAAAAGTGTCATAATCTCCAGTTTTGACTCACTTTTTAAAGAGAATAAGCATGCCCGGAGACGGAATTGAACCGCCGACACAAGGATTTTCAATCCTCTGCTCTACCGACTGAGCTATCCGGGCATTTTAATGTTTTCAGTAAATTACAACTCGTAGATTACTTAAATATTGAATCTTATAGCGACCTAATAATAAATTGGGGGAAATTCTACCTAAACACTACCACTTATGCAAGGTAGGTATTACCTGTCTGAATAATGCTTTTAAGTATAGGTATTGACAACAATAGAGTTTTTGAAATAAGATACAATACAGATAAGATTGAAGCCAAAAATCGAAACTACTTGGAGCAAGTGAATTCAGTAATGGTTCTTCAAGCGTAATTAAGGAGTCGGTTTTTAGTAACCAGAAATAAATGGAAACACTCCTATGTACATATACCTTAGAGGAAGAGGCTGATAGGTTTTTTTTGACTAATCAGCTAGTACATTTCGAGAATGCTATATTATTACATACATTTATAGAGTTAAGGGTAATTATTTGCTCTAAGCAGTTTGGAGAAGGTAAAGTAATAGAAAAGTAACACTAGGAGGTAAGTTTGGTTTTCGGAAAAAAAGAGATTGTTGGACTCGATATCGGTTCTAGTGCGATTAAGCTTGCAGAGCTAAAGGAGGCCCGAAACGGGTATCAACTTAAAAACATAGGAGAGACTCTGCTACCTCCTGAGGCTATAGTTAACAAGGTTATAATCAATTCAGGCGCTGTGGTAGATACGATTTCAACACTTGTGAAGGATCTTGGAGTTAAAACAAAGGACGTTGCAATCTCGATTTCTGGACACTCCGTTATTATAAAAAAGGTAAGTATTCCTAATATGAGTGAAAAGGAGTTGCGTGAAGCTATTCCTTGGGAGCTTGAACAGAATATACCTCATAGTATTGATAATGTTAACTATGATTTCCAGATTCTTCCCGGAGAAAGCCAAGAAGGTAATATGGATGTATTAATTGTAGCTGCTAAAAAGGATGTAACAGAGGATTACATAGCCGTTGCAAACGAGGCTGGGCTAAATCCTGTTGTGGTTGATGTAGATGTGTTTGCCCTTGAGAATATGTTTGAAATTAACTACCCCTTGACGGATGAGGTTCTTGCATTAATAAACATCGGAGCTTCTGTAACAAACATCAATATTCTTAAGGGCGGGGTCTCTATATTTGCAAGGGATATTACTGCAGGGGGTAGGCAATTTACAGAGTGGATACAAAAAGAGTTTAACATTGGCTACGATGAGGCTGAGAAAATGAAGTATTCTCTTGGGCTCACTGGAATTTCTAAGGATCTTGATAGGATAACGCGTGATTTTGCTGATTTAATCTGCGGAGAAATAGAAAGGACTATTGACTTTTTCACTACAACAACATCACAAAAAGAAACTGTTAGAAAAATCGTACTCGGAGGCGGGTCTTCAAAGGTTCCTTACATAAAAGAGCGGCTTGTGGAAAGAATAGGCGCCTCTGTAGAGATTGTTAATCCTTTTAAAAATATAATTCACGATCCAAGGGATTTCGACCCCGAATATATTCTTGATATAGCACCGAAGATGGGTGTTGTTATAGGGCTTGCTCTAAGGAGAAAAGGGGATAAATGATAAAAGTAAATCTTATTCCAGTAAAAGAAAGAAAAAAAATAAAGGGTCTCAACGAGCTAACTCTAGGTGTTATTGCGATATTAGCTGTATTTATCTTGCTTGTAGCCTTACAATTATGGCGGATTAAAGAAATAAAGGATGTAAACAACAAGATTGCTGACACAAAAGCACGTATTTTGAAACTTGAGGATGTTAAGAAAAAGGTTGATGAATTTAAAGCCAAGAATAAAGAACTAGAAGAGAAAATCAGGGTTATAAATGTTCTTGAAGAAAACCGCACCGGGCCTCTTTATGTTATGGAGGCTCTAGGGCAGGCTATTCCTAATAGGGCCTGGATCGATAAATTATCGGAGAAAAGTTCGTCAGCGAAAATAGAGGGTTTTGCATGGGATGAGCTTACAGTTTCAGATTTTATGAAAAGGCTTCAATCCTTTCCTTATTTCCAAAATGTTGAGCTAAAGGTTATCAATACCAAAGAAATACAGAAACTACCTTTGAAGGCTTTTGTAATAGAGTCCAAATTGAATTATTCTGGCAAGGTGAAGACGGAGGAAAAACCTCAAGAAAAACCTGATATAAAGAAGCCAAGTCAGCAAAAGGCTCAGAGGTGAAAATGGCTATTATTGAAAATATAAGTGAAGCTTTAAATCAGCAGCGACTCTACGTTAAGCTTAGTATTCTACTTGGCATAATAGTGATTATGTGTGGGGTTTTTTGGTATTTCTTTTGGTCTCCAAAGACAGAGGAGCTGAAAAGTGCAAGAAACGAACTTCAAAAGAATGAAGCTAAACTAAGGGAGTATGAAGCTATAGCAAAAGAGCTTCCCAGGTTTGAGCAGGAGTTTAAGAAGCTAAATAGGGAATTTGAAGAAGCTGTCCGTAAGCTTCCCAAGGAGAAAGAAATTCCATCTTTGATCGATGGTATATATGCGGCTGTATCAGCTTCTGGTTTAGAGTCTAATACTTTTGCCCCTATGCCCGAGGTGAAAAAGGATATATACGCCGAGATTCCAATAGATATGAAGGTCTATGGTACGTATTATGATCTTGCAAGGTTCTTTGACAGGGTCTCTAAGCTTCCTAGAATTGTAAATATTAGGAATCTCAATCTCAGCCAGGATAAAAAGAAAAGCTCAGGTGAAAAAATAGTTCTTAGTGCAGCCTTTACCCCTGTGACTTTTAGGCTTCTCCCACCACAGCCTATTCAACCGGATACAAAAAGAAAAAAAGCAACCAAGAAAACGGAGCCTAAAGAATGAAGGGAGGTGCACACGGCATCAGGAAAGGTTTAATCTCTTTCTTATTGATAAGCCTATGGGTCTTTGTTTCTCATGCTCAAGAAGATCAAAAGACGGTTACCGATTTTAAAACTATACAAGAAGGCTCTACACAAAAACCATTAGTAAATCGTGATCCATTTAGACCCTTCATCAAGATTTTTGAAAAGAGGGAGGTAGAGGCCCAGATTAATAAATCTCTTCCACCGATTAAAAGGTATCCTCTTGAACAGTTCAGATTGGTTGGTATTGTTTGGGTAGGGGAACAACCAAAGGCAATGGTTGTAGACCCTGAGAAAAACACTTATTTTCTAGGGGTAGGAGATGAAATAGGAAGTAAGCAGGGAAAGATTATTGAGGTAAGAGAAAGTGGGATCATGGTTGAAGAAAAAAAATACTTCGAAGATGTGTTCGGGCAAAAAAAGGTCGAGACAGTAAAGTCAGTCCTTGCGTTTAGAGAAGAATGAGCAATAGCAGGATTGAAGATTAACTCAAGGAGGATGGTTGGATGAAACTTATCCTGAAAGCATTTTTTGCTGGGTTCTTTCTTGTTGCTTTAGTTTCCTTTTTAAATTTCGAATCTAGTGGATTAGCTACTCAAGAGAACGTTGATAAGAATGCTGCTGGTGTTATCGCAGAATTTAATACTGAAACTGTAAGAGAAAGTCCTTTACTTCCTAAAACAAATAAGTCATTTGTGTCTCAGTCTCAAGTTGTGACTTCTACTCACAAACAGCAAATTGCTACAGGCTCAAATAAGGTTGAAAGCATTGGTTTTGGGGTTCAAGGTTTGGTTGGAATAGTTACAATAAGAACAACTGTTCCAGTAAAGTTTGAGGAGCTTCCTAAAGGGGAAAAGAGGCTTAATATAAAGCTTTTAAATGTTTTTCTTTCTGAAGAATTGCAGGTTTCGCGAGACGTAAATGAGTTTGGTAGCCCAGTTAGCTTCATAAGTACCTTTAAAGACCCTGCTGTTGAAGAGGATGTAATAGTCATTGTGGAACTTAAAGAGGATGCAATGGCTGAGCTTAAACAGCAAGAAAATGTGCTTACTTTAAGAGTTACAAAACAGAGTGGAGAGGAAAAGATAAAGGTATCAGAGAAAACTCAGGTGGAAAAATCTCAGCCTTCCGCTCAACCCAATTCTCCAAAAGAGACAGTGGCTACGAGCTACAAAGAGGAAAATACTCCAAAGGTGATTGAGGAAGATGTATTACCTACAACAACGCAAATGGTAGAATCTCAGCCGTCCACTCAGTCATCTCCATCTGGAGCGCCTGGCAGCGCTGCCTTGAACACTGTAGAGAGCATAGGTTTTGAGGTAAAAGAGGGGGTAGGAATAGTAACTATAAAAACATCAGCTCCTGTCACATATGAGGAGTTCCCTAAAGAAGAAAAAAAGCTTAATATAAGTCTTCAAGATGTTTTCCTTCCTGAAGAACTTCAGGTCAGTAGGAACGTTAATGATTTTGATAGCCCCGTAAGCTTCATATCTTCCTTTAGAGACCCACTCATAGCAAGGAAGGTTATAGTCGTTGTGGACCTCAAAGAAGACGCACCTGTTGAGGTTAAACAGGAGGGAAATTTTATCACTGTCAACATTGGAACACCCCAAGGAGAGGAAAAGTTAACCGAGGGGTTACAGCCGGTGCCAGAGGGTCCTCTCTATGCATTTGATTTTCGTATCACAACTACGCCAGGAGCAAAGAAAGCCTATCGAGGCCAGCTTGTTTCCTTTGATTTCAAAGATGCTGATGTGAGAGATGTGCTTAAAATCCTTGCGGACATAAGCGGTTTTAACTTTATTGTTTCAAAGGATGTAAAAGGAACTGTTACTTTAAAGCTTTCAAACGTTCCATGGGACTTGGCTCTTGACATAGTGCTTGAGGACGCTATTCTTGGCGCAGTTGTTGAAGGAAATGTAATTAAGGTCGCCCCACTTAAGACGATTCAAGCTAAGCAGACTGCAATCCGGGCGGCTGCTAGGTCAAAAGAACAGCTTGAGCCTCTTATTACAAGACAAATTTTTATAAACTATGCTACTGCTGATGAACTCACACCCCTTGCAGACCCGCTTCTTAGCCAAAGAGGGGATATTAAGGTTGATACACGAACAAATAGTTTATTGGTTACAGATACAGCAACCAGAGTAACGCAAATTGAGGAACTCGTAAAAAGCCTTGATACAAGAACCCCTCAGGTGTTAATAGAATCACGCATCGTTCAAGCAACGCTTGACTTCACCCGTGAGCTTGGTGTCCAGTGGGGAGTAGATTATACAGCGTCTGCTGCTACAGGAAATCCAACAGGTGCAACCTTTCCTTCTAGTATTCAAGCAGGCGGTACTAATATAGGGGCTCCTTTTGGAACTCAAGGAAATAACTTTATCGTGGACTTGCCTGCCGCTGTTGGTACTGGGTCGGGTGGAGCGATAGGAATAGTTCTTGGAAGTCTTACCGGAGCCTTTGATCTGGATATAAGGCTCTCGGCACTTGAAAGTAGAGGAGATGGTAGGGTTCTTTCTTCACCAAGGGTATTGACGCTAAACAATAATCCAGCAAGGATAGAGCAGGGCGTTTCTATTCCATTCCTCAGTGTTTCTGCAGCAGGTACTCAGACACAATTTGTGGATGCTAACCTCACATTAGATGTTACCCCTCAGGTAACAAACGACAACAGAATACTTATGGATATAAAGGTCACGGATAACCGTCCTGACCCTACACTTACGGGAGCAAATGGACAGCCTTCTATAAGGAGAAATGAGGCAGAAACCCAGACTATAGCATCAGACGGTGAGACAATAGTTATTGGAGGGATTTATACAAGAGAAACATCGGAAAACCTTCGTGGAATCCCATGGTTCAACAGGGTTCCTCTTCTTGGATGGCTTTTTAGAACCGAGAGGAATATTGACTCAAGAAGGGAACTTATAATCTTTGTAACCCCAAGGATAGTTAAGTAAAGGAGGAATAACAAAATGGAAAAACCCCAGATTTTGGGTATTGCTTTATTTCCCGCACTTGTGATTTCGACGCTTATCATCGCA
>Ga0209520_10000343_pt1 | contig 25951 bp, 79 predicted proteins | sample Rifsed16ft1_FD_184009 | JGI IMG/M metagenome (GOLD analysis project Ga0209520, IMG submission 184009) | Soil microbial communities from Rifle, Colorado, USA - sediment 16ft 1 (version 2) | ecosystem: Environmental > Terrestrial > Deep subsurface > Rock core/Sediment | place: Rifle, Colorado...
GATAGCGGAAACCCTAGGAGTACCTTTTGGTGCTTTGGATCATGTATATAAAGGAGATAGCTGGAAGCAGTATTATGACCAGTTTCACATTAAGATTAAGAAATCTGTTTTAATAACGACAGGGCGAAAGAATAAACACTGCTGGTAATACGGTATAGTATATATTTTTATGTGACATAACTTATGATTTTTGACCGAGTGCGCGACTAAATAAAAAAACACGGAGTAAACGTAAGATATGCCGCGGGAATAAAATTCCGCGGCATATCTTATTGTTGGGGGATTCCTATGAGATTCATAAAGATATATACAAGAAAAGATTTGAATACGGAATTAAGAAACTCTAATGAGAAACAGCTTAATATTTTTACAGAGGTGCATATTAATAGACAGATTGTTGTTCCGTTGTCAAATCTTCTTAGATGGTCTATAAGAGAGTGGTTATATTGTAATCTTAAAGATCAGTATGGCGGGAAGTAAAAAATGACAAAAAATAATAGTAATAAAAAGACAATAAAATATTTGGATAGGTCTTTGTATAGTTCTTTGTATAGGTCTTTGTATAGTTCTTTGGTTGCTTCTATACTTAGGAAGTTAGAGGATAATACATAGTGCAAATTATGATAAATGAAAATAAAAAGCCGGGAAAATATTTGAAGCAGTTCTTTGGTAGTTCCTTGTATAGTTCTTTGCATAGTTCTTTGGATAGTTCTTTGTTTAGTTCTTTGCACAGATCTTTGCATTGGTCTTTGTATTGTTCTTGGTATAGCTCTTTGGCTAGTTCTTTGTCTACGTCTTTGTATAGTTCTTTGGTTATTTCTATACGTATAAAGTTAGAAAAGAATATGTAGTGCAAATTATTGCGGCAGGGGAATCGTATAATGAAATCATTAAGACTAGAAATATTTAATGAGTGTGTACTAGGTCTAAGTAGGAGAATGTATCTCGGCGATGAAACAACCTTACGCCCAAGTATTGAGGGCCGTATTCAATCAGAAGTGGATTTGCTTTCAATGCTATATTTTATACATCGAGGTATTAGAAGGCATTTAGCTAGTTGGGAATATAATCAAATACCCCAATAAAAGATCTAGGATTTAATACACATTAATGTTTCGGCTCCGTGTTGAAAATGGAGATCATGCGATTTTTCTAAATTCGCGTTTCTGGTTCGAGTCCAGACGGAGCTATATAAATATAGTGCGGGGTACAAAATGAAATATATTAGGGAAGAGCTTAGAAATTATAGAGTATTAATGGGAGGAAGATGGCTAAATTTTATAAAAGATGATATTATATGTGATAGGTATAATGAAGTGTGGTATGGTGTAGGGGATTATTTATATTATGTCGTGTTTTGGAATGTGTGTAATATGATAAAGAACAGATTGATTGCGGGAAACAGAGATGAATAAAACTTCTTTAAAATTTATACGGAAACAAATAGGGGGTACTATACCGGGGGAAAGATTTTGCATAGCTCCATACGAACTGTTAAATAATTCATGGTCATATCTTCTGTACAACCCGCTATATATTAGTATACATATAATTTTAACTCGCATCATAGAAAAAGAGTTACGTAAAATATGCTTTTTAATTTGACTTTATCAGCCTCGGAATGCTAGACTTATTGTACAGGCGCGGGCTAAAAAATTATGAATATTATACATGGGAAAATTGAAGTATTTAGACATAGAACGCGGGATAACTTTTGGGGATGCTATATCAATAGTACAAATAGTTTTGCTAGAATGTACTTGGAAGTAAACCTCAAGAATATACTTTTTAATAGGCTGCATCCTTTATGTCTTTGTAAGGTGGAGAATATACAGGAGAAAGATAATGGATAAAGATGATTGGGATCCAAATAATATAGATATGATTAGTGTTGGCAAAGCGTTGCTGATTACGAAGGATACTTTTAGAAAGCTTAACAATATTAACTGTAAGCCACCAGCAAGTGATGATGAAATTGAAGTTGCCGTTAAAACGATTGAATATCTGATTCATTATTTTCAATATGATTCAGCTACAGATAGATACTATCTTATAGTCAGAGAACTAAGAAGCCAGCTTAGCGGGCTTGAATCTATTCAGAGAGCTAGAAAGAATTAGGAAATTGATAAGGGGTATATTATGACAAGTGCAGATTTTGATGGAATTGCAATAGACGGGGACATTCTTTGCACATTTTGTGCAGAGGAACAAAATATAGATATAGACAATGATCCAGAAGTTTCACCAATGTTTTGCGACGGTGAATCAGATACTCCGCAAAATTGTGGAAATTGTCATCGTCCTATTTCATACGGATTAACACAGGATGGTTTTCTATATGTTGTAGGTTGTTTGCGAGATGAGTTAAGAAAAGGGGCAGACGAGTATCTAAAGATTAATAATTGTTACAAAGGATCATATTACGAAGGATCTCCGCACATAAGAATTATTTTGGATTGGCTGAAGTCAATTTGGTTTATTAATCCTGGAAAGAGATTTGTAGAAAAATGTAAAGATCATATCTATTATATAGCGAAGAAGCGAGGAGTTACTATTTAAATGAAATTAATAGCTAATTTACTTAGGATGGCCGAAGTATATAATGTGTATACTGTGCATGATGCGGCATGGAAATCTATTAACGGCGATATTTATGAAACTATACGTAGATTTCTTTGGGAAGGTCTAAAACTTTTTCCAAATTCCAAGTCACAGATTAAATATTGTAAAATGGAGCATACAAATGAATAATACAGATATGATTTGGAATTTGCGTGAAATTGTTCGTGGGTTACTAGACGATGATGGAAGAGATGATTGTTTTGACGGAGATAGAATTATTCGGCGGGATTATCTAGGAACATGTTTTGGATTACTTCCCTCGGGGAAATTCTACTGTGTACTTTCACCCGGAAATATAGATGTTTGTGAAGTATGTGCAGATGCTTGTGATAATTCCCCATGCGATCCCGATACACAATGCACCACGCCAGAGGATTATAATGTGGAAGAAGATGGGGAATATCATTGTGAATTTTGTCGGGATCAGACTTGGATTCAGCAATCTGAAAAGGAGCTAAAAGAAATTGGATGCTGTCTAAATAACGGGGAGGGGGATCCCTGCGATTATTTTGTAGAGATTGTTTTTGATACTGTGGAAGATGAACAGGATTGGATTAAAGAAATGCGGGAAAAGTTTGATATTAAGGAGTAATAGAATGTTATATATCGATGAAAGAATAAACAACCAATGTTATATAGATGCAGTAAAGAATGATTTTGAATCTGCATTATACACGTTACACCAAATTTATGGTCTTTTTCAGTATAGTGATGAAAAGGATATTGTTGATAAGGACCAGCTTAAGTGTTTTCGTAAAGTACGAAGAATGCTTCGTTCAATAAAGGAAATAGATTAAGTAGTATAAATCTGGCCGATATTAAGGAGTAATAGAATGAGGGAAATTGTTGTAAATAGATGTTATGGCGGGTTTGGGGTATCAACAGAAGCAGTTCTCGAACTTCGTAACTGGGGTTATAAACCAGCAATTGCTTGCGTCCTCGCCGGGGAAAAGTATTCTAACGGTACTGTTTGCGATAGAGATTATAAAAGTTACTCTATGGATTATGAAAACCCCCGCGCAGAAAGGGATGATCTAGAATTGGTGAGAATTGTTAAAGAGTGGGGAAAGAGAGTAAATGGTATTTGCGCCGATCTCCGCGTTGTTGAAATTCCAGACGACGTTAAGTGGGAAATTAGTGAATATGATGGTTATGAATCTGTTGAAGAGGAACATAGAAGTTGGTGAGGAGTAATCAAATGAATATAGAACTGTTTAATAAGATAATTAAAGACTGCAATAGAATAATTGATGAGGATCGCGGGGAAGAGGATGGATATTACGTATTTTTTGAAGGTGTAAGAGAGACGCTGCAATTTATAATAGATTTATCTAATGGGGCAGATGAAGATAAGAGAGTCAAAGAATTCATGTCTAATTGGGATTAGGAGTAAACGCAATGTTGAAATATTCTGTTGATTCTTACAGAAGTCGGCTAGTTAAAGATTGGAAGGAATCTGTGAAAGACTTTAATTTTCAGTGTAAAGGTATAGATGAAAATGAATTGCCTATAAATATTCATCTAGGGGCAACGCTTCAAAAGATGAATGATTTGTATGTGCAACTTGTTGCATTAAGTCATTTGGAGTAGATACAATGGAAAATCGTACAGATATACTAATAAAGATAGCAATGAGGGCTAGTGAGCTATCAAACGCAGCATGTGACCAGAATGAAACATTTAGACATGCTTATCTAATGGGGGCGAGAGATGCCTTGTATGCGGCACATAATATGTTAAATAGAAAATCTTTGACCGCAGAAGAGTGGAATAGGATTTTGGGAGAGGAATTTTTTCCATAATATAGTATGAATATAATTAAAGAAATAAAAAATGATAGAGACCGTTTGTGGTATACAATATCGTTAAGAATTTCTGGAGTTATAGGAGGTACCATTCGCACAAAACTAGATGATGAACTTTGGTATTTTACTATGACATATACCAACCGGATTTCACGAAATATTAATAATGCTTTAATTAATAAACACAGAGTATTTTAATATGCTACTAGAAACAGTTTGTACAATGTGTATGTTTAGTATGACAGTAACTAAAGATGGAAAAAATGGAAACTATAAATGTAAACAGTGCAGAGAATTTGTTTGTAGACACATAGGTTATGGTGTAAAACCGTATTGCCCAAATTGTAGAAGTTATCCGCAGCCGCGGAATATTAATATTGTAGATAGGCCATAATATAATGAAGATTATAAAAAAGTATTTATTTAATAAAAGACCACTTCAAATTTGTTTGAATGAAGCGTCTGCGGGAAAATACGCGGAAAATATCTGTAATTTAGTATACTATGATTTATTAGATTGCCAATATAGGATTAGACAAGCAATACTTAATAAATTGGTCTGGAAATATTTATATAGGGGTATAGATGAAGATGATAAATCAGTTTAAAATTGATCGTAATAATTTTTATAAGACCTTGCTTGGAAAAATTACAACGGAGCAATATTTGAATATTCGGAGGGTATTGAATACGTTTGGAGATATAAAATTCTTTATAGCCTCAAGAATTATTAGAGAGATTAATAAATGATTATAGTACAAGCTGGTATAAATCCAAACGAAGGTATATGCAAAGAATTTAAGTATGTACATGAGGCTAGAGAATTCTTAAATAGTATGGGTTTTTCATATAAAGGAAATTGGGGCGCGGGAATGGAAAAGTTTGAAAAGACAATAGAATATGAAAACAATGGAAAAAAGCAAAGTATAAATATGGTTGCTACAGTTTCATTAGGCGGTTTGTTTCCGCCATATTATAAATGCAATAAGTGTGGTATATAAGGATGACAAATAATAATAAAAAGTTAGACAAATATTTGTCTATGTCTTTGTCTAGATCTTTGTATAGGTCTTTGTATAGCTCTTTGTCTAGTTCCTCATATAGTTCTTTGTATGGTCCTTTGTATAGGTCTTTGTATAGCTCTTTGTCTAGTTCCTCATATAGTTCTTTGTATGGTCCTTTGTATAGGTCTTTGTATAGCTCTTTGTCTAGTTCTTTGTATATGTCTTTGGATAGGTCTTTGGTTATTTCTATACGTAGAAAGTTAGAAAATAATACATAGTGCAAATTATGACAAATAATAAAAAAGCAATAAAAGATCTGAAGGATTCTTTGGATAGGTCTTTGTATAGGTCTTTGGATAGTTCTTTGAATAGTTCTTTGTATAGGTCTTTGTCTAGTTCTTTGTCTAGTTCTTTGTATAGTTCTTTGATTGTTTCTATACGTAGAAAGTTAATAAATAATACATAGTGCAAATTATTGCGGGGGGAATTTATGATATTTGTGAAAATAGGTTTCGCAGTATTAATACTATATTGTATAGTATACTGTCTATATGTAGTTATAAGAGAGGACGAGTAATTATATGAAGTGGAGAAAAACAAATTGCGGGAATTATAGTTATAACGGTTGCTGTATAAAAAAGATCAAATCTGGAAATATGCGCGGGCTGTGGAAAGCCACATGTAACAACGAAGAGGGTACTAAGTATAGTTTGGGATATTGGGATACACTGAAGAAAGCAAAGTTAGAAACAGAGTATCATGTATCAAGCTGTAGATTTGCAAAAAGGAAAAATTAGATGAATGTATATATCTTACACAACTTAATGTTTTGTTCCAAAATATGTGCTAATAATTTTTTCGAATATCAGCAAGATGCAAAAGATATAAAGAAAGCAAAGTTGCGGAATATTAGTAAAAATAAAATAATCAATTTGTTACTAGATCGGGAAGAATGTGAATGTTGTGGAATACCTTTTGTGGAGATAGAACAAGAGGTGCGGGCGAAGAAAAAGTAAATTATAACGGAATATTCTTTTATAATTTACAGTGTGTAAAGTATTTAGGAGAAATGAGTTGCAGAGCATGTTGTTTTTTATACAACAAGTTTAGAGGTATTTGGGTGTTAGCGTGGTTTGATTATTCAGTCAGATAAATATTTATGCCAGAAGGGGGAGTATGATAAACATTTGGATGAGATATAAGATAGGCAGGGCTGAGAAAATAGATTCTGCTGGGGATGAAAAGGAAGCAGAGTATTTAGCCGATGAATATAGAATTGCTTATGGAAAAGATTGTAAAATTTGGATAGGTAAAAAGTCTGATGAAAATAATAAAAAAGATTGAATTCGGGAGACAGAACTACGATAAACAAACAAAACAATACTTATATATTTTTAACCATATTGGATTGTTATCACTATTCTCTGATCATTTAACAAGAGTGTTGTATCACGAACTGTCTAGTAACATATATCGGAGATTATGCGATGAAATTTAGACTAGAGATAGATATGGATAATGACGAGTTTGAAAATCGTATACATATAGGAGTTGGGAGAATTATTCTGGACGTTGCGAATAGACTTCTTAGTTTAGACGATCCTCTTTCGGATGATCTAGAGGCCAAGAAGATTATTAAATTGCGCGATGTTAATGGGAATACTGTAGGAAAAGTTTGGCTGGGGGAATAATGAATAAAGTATTTGGTAAATTTTTACACAGTGATATGTTTAACTGCGGTAGAAATACGTCCTTTGGAAATGCAGTTATTGCCCAGACTCGGCATAATGTAGAAGCATATATAGAAATGAATTTGTGGAATCCGTTATCTAGAATTACAACTACAGCAGATATTATGATGGATATATTTAATGGGAGGAAGATACAATGAGAGAAAATTTTACATTTTAATTTGACTCCGCTAGTATTGGAATGCTAAAATTATTGTAGAGTGGTATTTTGGCCCCCATGTTGGAATGCAGACAAGCGAAATTTAAAATTTCGTGCCGAAAGGCGTCCCCGTGCAAGTCGGGGTGGGGGCATATAATTTGTTTGAATTAATCTTGCCGGAGTATCCCAATTGGTAGAGGAGCCGTTCCCAAAAAACGGATGTTCCGGATTCGAATTCCGGCTCCGGCATATATTTTTAGGAGAATAAATAATGAAAGCATATAAATCAGATGGCGGAAAGATTGTTTTAGAATTGGATAATTCTGAAATGGCTAAGAGATTGGCCAGCTTACTTAACAATGAGGGCGAGAATTATTATGTGGCTGCTCAGAATCTCACATTTGAGCAAATGGATAAAGAAAGACAAGAGGAATATAATAAAAAGATGAATTTATCTTGTTTCTATTATGCTATTGGTGGAATGTTTTCTAAATCCGCGGAATAATACGGAGAGTTTAATGATAACGATTTGCAGGATACAAAGTTATACTTTTTAATTCTTCGGCGGGTAATAGATATATTTGGTTGGAAACCAGAAGATTGGGGATATTAATTATGATTGAATTTTTTAATTCTGAAGATCGTAAAATATCTATTAATCCGAGAAAAGTTTTTGCAACAATAGTCTGTAGAGATGGAGGTAATTGGAGGGTGCTTGTTTTTAACTCCGGACTCGAAGACGATCATATATGCATTTTCAGTAAAGATGACAAAGACGAAGCCTTTAAAGTTTATGAGAATATCAATAGATTAATTAATCTCGCGGAGAATTGTTAAATGAAACTATGGCAACTTATAGAAAAAGGAATGAGAGTAGTTGACAATAATCAAACATATTTTCAGTATTTTGAATATGATGATAATGATAATTTATGCGGAGCGTGTCCCATAGGAGCAGCTTATCTAGGAACAAAAAGTAAACCATCAAGAATAGTAACAACTAATCAAGTAATACAAGCATTACTTAAAAGTAATCCGGAGATATTAAAAACTAAAGTAAATTATTGTCACAGATGTGGAATAAGAGTACACGATATAACTTCTTTTGTCCTTCATTTAAATGATGACCATATGTACAATATAGAAAATATTATAACTTCTTTAAAAGATATAGAGTAGACAAAACCACAAAGAGATTATAATAGTGGCCGCCGCAGTTAAAACATATAAATTTCGTATTTATCCCACTAAAACACAAGAGGTCTTCTTAGCAAAATCTTTTGGTTGTTGTAGATTTATTTATAATTATTTTTTGCAGAGAAGAATTGAGGAGTATCGAAAAGGAAATAAGAAATACAAGTATTATGATTGTTGTAAAGAACTTACTCAATTAAAGAAAAAAGAAGAGTTTAGTTGGCTGAAAGAAGTCTCTAATCCAACTTTACAGCAAACACTTATAAATTTAGAATCAGCTTATAAAAGATTTTTTAAAAAGATATCAAGATTTCCAAGATTTAAATCTAGAAAAAGTAAACAATCGTTTCGACACGTTGAACAAGTTAGTATAAAGAATAATAAATTATATATTCCAAAAGTAAGGGAAGGAATAAAAATAGTTTTATCTAGAAAAATAGAAGGTAAAATAAAAAATGTAACAATCACTAAAACAAAAACAAATAAATATTTTGCTTGTTTGTGTTGTGAAGTTGATCAAAAACCTTTAGAAAAACTAGATACAAAGATTGGGTTGGATTTAGGAATAAAAACATTAATAACAGATTCTAATGGGTTAAAAATAGAGAATCCTAAAATATTATCAAAGTTTGAAAAGAAATTAAAATATTTAAACCGGCAGCTTTCTAAAAAGAAGAAAGGATCTAATGCATGGAATACAGTTAGACTAAAATTAGCCGGAGTTTATGAAAAAGTAAAGAATATTAGAGAAGATTATATTCACAAAATAAGTCATCGATTAATTAACGAGAACCAAGTTATTTGTATCGAAGACTTATCTAGTGAAGAAATGTTGGGTAAGAATAAGAATATTAATAGATCGATATATGATGCAAGTTTATACGAGTTAAAACGTCAGTTAGACTATAAATCATTGTGGTATGGAAGAGATTTAATCAAGGTAGACAAATATTTTCCAAGTTCTCAGTTATGTAATAGTTGTAATTACAGGAATTACAACTTAAAATTAATTGATAGAACTTGGAAATGCCCAAGTTGTAATATAGAACATGATCGAGATATAAATGCAGCTAAAAATATTCTTAGAGAAGGATTAAGAATTCATCTGGTTCAAGGATTTGAGTCGGATGCTAAACAAAAACAGGTGGAGCCGCCATCATGTGGGTTGTTTAGAAATAAACGATCATCAAAAGATGAGGCTGTGATACCTGAAATTCCTGAATAAATCAAGGAATAATCCGAATAACTTCATATACTCTTCATATGAATGATGATCATATGTACAAAATTGGAGATATAATCAGAATCCTAAAAGAGGTTGAGGATTGATGATGAATAATAAAAACAAACCTATAAAATATTTTAAGCATTCTTTGTATAGTTCTTTGTGTAGTTCTTTGTATAGTTTTTTGGATAGTTCTTTGTATGTGTCTTTGTATAGGTCTTTGGATAGGTCTTTGTATAGTTCTTTGTGTAGTTCTTTGTATATGTCTTTGGATAGTTCTTTGACTGTTTCTATACGTAGAAAGTTAGAAAAGAATATATAGTGCAAATTATGACAAATGAAAATAAAAAGCCGGGAAAATATTTGAAGCAGTTCTTTGGTAGTTCCTTGTATAGTTCTTTGCATAGTTCTTTGGATAGTTCTTTGTTTAGTTCTTTGCGTAGTCCTTTGGATAGTTCTTTGTATTGGTCTTTGTATGGTTCTTTGTATAGTTCTTTGTATAGTTCTTTGGTTGCTTCTATACGTAGAAAGTTAAGAAATAATACATAGTGCAAATTATTGCGGCGGGGAACTATAAAGGAATAATTCATGAAAGTAATTAATAAAAATGATATTTCTATTATTGTAAGAGAGTCATCTAGATTCGATACCAGTACCTTAAGTCAATTGAATGGAGATTTAGATTTTCGCATTAGTGAGGTGTTGTTTTCCGGATTATATAGTAGTAGCATTTTTGGTTTTATTAAAAACAGGCTAGAAAGAGATTATAACACTTACCTAAATATTTATTAGGAGTAATATCCATGAATAGGTATGTTAGAAAAGTATGTAAAATCATAGATGATTGTACATATAGATATTCAGGCGCGGGGTATTGGTCATACAATAAAGTAAGTGGGATAGCTATTGTTAATAAAATGATTTTAGTAAGGTATGGAAAGAATCCATATGGAGTATATATCTGTGAGCAAAACGTTGCTGGAATTATTGGTGGAAAATATAATGTTTATGTAATGAATCTGGTGAAATGTTTATCGCTTTCGAAAATTATAAGCATTAAAGAAGAAGAAGAGTTTGTTAAATGGATTGATAAGTATAGGGATATTTTGTATGCAAGAGATTTATACAACAAAATGATTGGATTGGCAAATGAATTGGGTTATACTTGTGTAAAGAAATAAAAACGGACACGGCAAAATTTAAAAGATTGTATTTATTCATTTTTGTGGGGATAATTAATAATGGAAAAAAATAAAGTGGAGCAAAAAATTGTGGGCTGTAATATTCCAGAATTCTTTGAAATTTTATCGAGTGCGGCTGTGAATTCTTTAGGATATTTTTGGTGTCCAATAGTAGTTTGGAGAGACGAGAATAATAAGAGAAAGTTTTTCTGCACTAAAAAGGATGAGGGTAAACCTGAGTTGGAGGGTAACTGGAAAAAAATTATTACATTAACTCCGCATGTTTATGAGGGGTAATTCTATTAAATTGGGCCAATAGTTCAATAGCAGAATTGACCCCTTATAAGGGTCCGACGGTGGAGCGTAACCACCTTGGCCCACTAAATCTAGTTTTATTAAGATTTATTTTTAGGGGATACAATATGTCTCAGAGTGTTGCAGATATTATGACACGGGTTAATAACCGGGAAGAATTGGATTCGGTTAAGATTATGGGTTGGTTTAATACAATTGAAAGGAATTATCAGAGACTGTGTATAGATTACGATGAGCTGAAAAAGAAGAATGAAGAACTTGTAAAAGAATTAGATGAGTTCAAGGATGAAGTTAAGTGTGACTATACTTCAACAAGTGATTTTGAGGATAAGACGAAAGAGATAGAAGAAAGTATTGAGAAGCTTGATGATCAGTATAGTGATCATGAAACAAAGCTTGATGATCTTGAAGAGAAGATTGGAGACTTCGATAATAATAAAGATAACTCCGATGTGGAAAAAGATATGGAAAGGTTAAATGATAAGGTTGAAGAGTGTGAAAAAGAAATTGACAATATTAAGAGCGGGTTGGAAAGTATTACTGATAAAGTGGATGATATTGCGGAGAGAGCATAATGAGTAAGGAGTCTAAGAAAAGTGGGAAAGAAAAAGGATTAAACGAAGTATGGACCAATATTCATACCGGAAAGAAGGTGTTAATTGTTGGTAGGGAAATAGTGGCAGTCTCAAGAGAACACAAATTGAATATTTTGATTGAAGAAGACGGACAAAGGTGGGAAGAGGGTTTTTTTCTTGCTCACCACAAATGAATATAAGGAGAAACAAAAAGATGAAAATTATTCAAAGATCGCGTTTTGGTAAGTATCGATTAAATTGTGTATTTACTGGAGCGGCTTGGCAAGTATTAAGTATTTCATATCCGACAAAACATATTCACGAAGAAATAGAAAAAAGCTTAAAGATTATTTACAACAGGTAGAAAGATTGTAAGGTATTTTTACTATTCCGCGGTGTGAAAAAATTTATGAATTTTCGTTTGACAATTCTCGCCGGGGAATGGTAGAATTATAGTGAGTTAAAGATGAGCGCAACAAAAAACAAAAGTAATAAAAAGACAATAAAATATTTGAAGGATTCTTTGTATAGGTCTTTGTCTAGTTCTTTGTATATGTCTTTGGATAGTTCTTTGGATAGTTCTTTGGATAGTTCTTTGGATAGTTCTTTGGCTGTTTCTATACGTAGAAAGTTAAGAAATAATACATAGTGCAAATTATTGCGGCGGGAAATTATAGGAGGTAAATACAATGATTGAGATTATTGAAAATGACCGGGAGAATTACACGGTGATTAAAATCGGCGGGATTACTTTATGTTTTAGTTACAAAACAATTGTAGGGTATATAGAGAATAGTAATCCACGTAGGGCAAATGTTGTATTGGAAAATTTTAGTAGAACTACAGCAAAGCACATTAATCAGTTCATTGGGGATAAAGTTGCTGTGAGTTATCCGCACAGTAAACTTATGGAAAATATTGAAAACTTGATGCACTGTGGTGCGTGTTAGTTTTTATAAATCTTTTTATTGCCGGGAGGTACAGAAATGTGATTATAATTGATGATATGTAAATAAGTCGCGGATTGTTAATAGTGTTGTTTTTTTACATTAGTTATAGATAATAGGAGATAATAAAATGGCTAAGGTTTATGATGTTAATGGCGTTCCCAGTTCTGGTTTTGAAACCGGTATCGTTAAGGTTCCGCACCGCTTGATTGCAGAAATGGTTAATAAGACCGAGTATGCTGAGAGTAGTGTTAGGATGTGGTTTAAGGATTGGGTTCATAGTTCCTTTGAATCGGCTAGAGAGGCTTTTGAGAAGTCTCTTGACCCGGACGAGGTTATTGCTGCTTTCAATAAGCATCTCGCGGATAAGAAGGTTTCTCGTCCCCCGAAGGAAAAGTCTGAATTGGATCAGAAGCTTCAGGATCTTAAGAATCAGGTTGAGAAGCTGAGGCTGGAAAAGAAGGCCGCAAGGGATGAGGCAAAGGCGGCTAAGGAATCGAAGTCCCCCGAGACTTCTGTGGTTTCTTAAACAACACATAGAATTAGTTGCGCGGAATGGTGTCCAACGAATATATTGAATAAGTTGGGTAGTAATTCTAGCAGTAGAATTATTCTTATAAGCTCCATTCCGCTAACTAATTATATTTTTTACCCAGTTTAGCTTTTTTTATTCATCATTTCTAAATGTTTTCTAACCATGAAATTAGTACACAATAGTATTAGTGTAGATAGAGGTAAATTAGAGCGATACTTGCTAATGATGATTCCTTATGAAGTAAAAGCGAAGGTATATAAGGATTTGGAGAGAGTCATTAGAGAATCCCATCTTTATTCTTTAGCCAGATGTATAGAATTGAATTTAAGGAATGTACACATTGATTAAAGTAATATATACAGATAAATTTGGTAAAGACAGGTGTTTTACATATTCCGACGGGTTAATGAATTTAGCAGAGAATATGGTAAAACATTTAGAATTACAGGGCGTACAAGCAGCTATTAAAATGACCGGGAATACTGTTAAAAATTATGAGTATACTGGCAGTAAAGAGAAATTAATTAGTAGCGTCCCCAAGTTTGGAATAGTAAAGGTTAGTAATACAACAACCGATAAAAAAGTAGTAGACACTAATAAAGTTCCAGTAATGATCAGAGATGCTAGTGGAAATATTGTGAAAAGAAAGCGGGGTAGGCCACCAAAGAATCAAGTAATTGTTGCAGATGGGAATTCTATCGATAAGAACAGTGTAAAGATTCCGGATTAATACGTAATGAAAATATTAAAACTAGAATTGATTCGTTTTAAAAATGCGCGAAATATGGACAATTCCATATCGGGATATATGGACAGTAATCTTGATACGTATTTAACAGATAATTTGTGGGATCCTCTGCATTCACCCCTATCTATTCGTATTCAGAGTTCTATAAAAGAGAACCTTAGACAACAAATAAAAAATATATAGACTATTGCAGAATATTATCTTAAAGTTTAGGATTAGATTTATGAATAAAAAGACAATAAAATATTTGAATGATTCTTTGTATTGGTCTTTGTATAGTTCTTTGGATAGTTCTTTGTATAGTTCTTCGGTTAGTTCTTTGTATAGGTCTTTGTATAGGTCTTTGTCTAGTTCTTTGTATATGTCTTTGTCTAGTTCTTTGTATATGTCTTTGGTTATTTCTATACGTAGAAAGTTAGAAAAGAATATGTAGTGCAAATTATTGCGGCGGGGAACTGTATAGATACCCGACTAATTTATTTGGAGGGCATTAAGTGACAACTTTTTGTGATGTATGTAATACTAGACTATTTAGAGGTAAAGTCTGCAAGGAATGTGAAGACAGCTTATTAAATTTAACACTTGATGAAATGGATAGAAATTCAACAGATAGTAAACGGTTAACAGTTATAGACGGCAAACTTCAGAAAAAACCAAGAGTTGATGAAGTTGATCTAGATATCTGGGAAATGGTGGAGTGGGCTGATGCAGAATAGGAGCATAGGAGATTTACTTTATAGTAGAATGGTTAAAAATTATAAAGTATATAATTATTGTAACAATGCTTGGTTTAATACGCGGAAGTCATTATTTTGCGGAAAGTCAGTACATACAAATTTACATACGAGAATACGAGAATATTTACTTCAGTCTTTAAAAGATTCTTTATCGTGGAGAATTTAAATTGGGAACAAATTATTATATTGCGGGTAAAGTCAATTCAGATGATCCAAAGGATCACATAGGAAAAATATCCGCCTGGAGAGGCGGGTCTATATTTATATGGGCGATGAGTCCATTTTTTCTAAATATACTTATAGAGAGCCACAAATATTGTGAAACATCTGGAGAGAAAGAAAAAATTATAGAGAATGAGTATCAAGAATTATTTACACTAAAAGAATTTATAGCAATAGTAGAAAAGTGTACAGAACAAGATTGTTATTCTATAGGACAGAGATTTAGTTAGCTGATTGTATATTATGAAGAAGCTTGGAGGTTATATTAAAAGAGAGATAGTTAACGACAACATAAAGATCAGAGAATGGTTTTTGTGTGGAGGAAATATTCACAAAAATGTTGTGAATATGATAGACGAATCTGTTTGGTTAATTGAATTACATCGGCTAAGAAGCAGTATTGATTCTATTTTAAGAGGAGAATAAATATGTCTGAGGAAAAAAATGATAAGAAGCCTTTCAGAACGCACATGAAGAATAATGTGGAATACGTAAATTTCGAAGCGGGACAGGTTTCTATCCCACTAATAGTTATCGATGACGTTGCAAAGTATTGCAATACATCTCTCGATAGAGCTAGACGGTTTATGGCGGCATATGTTAAAACAAAGTTTGGACCCGGACTTGAGGGATTTAGTCATACTATTCAAGGTGTGGCATTGAATGATGATATTAAATCCTTTTGTGAAAACTTAAATAAGTCGGGGGGAATTGTTAAAGAATTAACTGCTGAAGAAAAAGAACTCAGAGATCTTCGAATGAGAGTAAAGGAACTTAGAAAGAAGATTAAGGGTGAAAAGAATGTTGTATAAATTAATAGCTTCTGAAATTAGAAAAAACAGTAGGGATTGTATCTATTTTTACGATCATACTACTAGATATATGACATGCTTCGCATTTGATTCCATTTCCCTAAGCGACGGAAATAATTTAAATATACGGCGTAGGATAGGTCCAATTAAAGGTAGTATACTGAATAAGATTACGGAGTCTGTAAATGAGAAAAAATAATATTAGAAAAGGGTGGAAAAAGGTAGATTGTAACTGCCACCATTGTTTCGGACACTATAGATTTAAAGATTCAGATTTTGAAGTTTATTGGCAGGAAGATAAAAAAATATGGATACTAAATAGGACTACTAGAACTTATACTGGAGGATATACAGACGTAAATTCTGTGATGAAATTTGTTGAGAAATATGTTTCTGAAAAGAAGAAGTAAAAATTTCTCGCGGAATAGTTAATATTAAATTGACTTTAGCAGTATTGGAATGCTATACTTTAGGTATAGAGGGTTTTATTAGGAGAATAAAAATGGCAGACAATATTTCTAATGTTGGTGGGGCGGTAGCGTGGACAATATAGATTTCGCAAATCCTAAAAAACAATGTAGGATTTGTAAAGAATTCAAAGAGTTGAATAATTTTTATAAAGCTCCTAGAAATTCAGATGGCCTTTTGAATTGTTGCATACCTTGTTTCAGGGGTTGGTATAAGGAACATAGGTCCAAGAATAAAGAAAAATACAAGGAAAAGGCCAAAAGGGATTATGCTATAAAGAAGCAAAGAGGTATAACAGAACACGAAAGAAAACGGCATAAGGCATGGTCGTTAAAAAGAAAATGTATGGTTGACGGGAGACTTATTGAACTTTCTGCCGGCGCAAGGAGCCGCTCTAAAAAAGATAAACTTCCATATGACTTAAATATAGAATGGTTAGTAGAACAGTGGAATAAAAACGAGGGCCGCTGCTTAATAACTGGCATACCGTTTGATTTATCGAGAATAGGAAATCAAGAAAGAAATCCGTTTGGGCCATCGATTGACCGTATAGATAACAACAGGGGTTATACAAAGGATAATACAAGACTTGTTGGGGTAGCGGTAAATCTAGCGATTAACGAGTGGGGTGAAAAGATATTTACAAAAATAGTTAAGGCATATCTTGAGAATAAAGGGTATTGTGTACTTTCATTTAGTGATGAAAGTATTGACGAAGCGGATGGTTTAACAGATGTGGAGGAAGTATATGAGGCCAGAAAAAGCTAATATCAATATTGTCAATGGAAAAGCAAGTTTGGTATACAGCGGAAAGGATCCGTGGCACACCCTAGGAACAAGACTTAATGGAAATTTTACATCATCGGAAGCGATAGCAGCAGCCAATCTCGGATATATAGTTTCTACGGTAAATGTGTTTGATGGAGACATGAGGCTAATAAAAAATTACAAAGCAGTTCTTAGAGACGACACAAGAGATATATTCGGGATTGTGAGTTCAAAGTGGGCACCTATTCAAAATACCAAACTTGCAGAATTTGCAGATGCACTCGTAGGAAGCGGCAATTCATTTTTTCATACCGCCGGGTGCCTGGGGTTTGGGGAGGATATTTGGTTTCTTTTAGAGGTTCCCAAAGAATTAAAGGTGGGCAATTTTTCTAGTGAACAGTATAAGAATTATTTGTTCCTCAGTAATAACCATATAGGTAAAAGAAGTGCGAGAATTAACTTTACAAGTGTGAGAGTAATATGTCAGAATACTTTTAATGCTGCTATTAGGAAAAGCGAAGGCGATGGGGTTACCATCAGACATATTGGTGATATGGACAGGAAGATCGAGGAAGCGAAGATGATTCTAGGATTGGCGTCTAAGAGAATTGATGATCTCGGGAGTCTGTTTACAACTCTTGTAAATAAATCAATGACGAGTCTGGAAATTAATAATTTTGTTGAGCAGCTATTCCCCATTAAGGAAGACGCGGAAAGAACTTCTAAAGTTGTAGAAGCCAGAGCATTTGTAGCGGATGGAATTGACGGCGGGGGAACCGGATTAGACGAAGTGGGAATTAGGGGAACTAGATATGCTGCTTTACAGTCCGCGATAGAATTTTATGATTTCCAGAAAGGATTCAGAAGTGCGGAAAATAGGATGAAAGATATTTGTTTTGGTGGCGGAATAGGCTTCAAGACTAGGGCGCTGGAATTGCTTGTAAAGGATTAAAATGAAAACACTATACGAGGATATATATAAAAGCCACAATTTTAGTATTGGTAAATCTGGGTCATTAGCATTAGAACAAGTTGGACCTAGATTACTATCTAGTATAATGGTGTCTTTATTTAAGTCATTAGAAGACTCAATGAGACAGATGCATATAAAGGATATTCGTTATGTCAGATAAACGAATAATTATTCAGTATACTATTCCCAGGTATCAAACAGAGTTTACTAAAGAGATGCCGGAGGAGTTTGAGATTCTATCGCTGCAAATATATGCAGCGGATCCTACATTATGGATTTTAGCAGATCCAGATTCACCTAAAGTTACTAGACATTTTAGAACAGTTAGTAATGATCAAAAGATGGATTTAAATTTTATCGGCGGGAGTAAATATATAGGAACAATACTAGGAACTTATATTACTCATTTATTTTTGGAGTGCTAAAAATGAAATTTAAGATAGGGGATATTGTGAAGTCAAATAAGGGGAAAGTAGGAATTATTATAGATTTGGAAATACGCGGATATAATGAATATGCTTTGGCATGTGGTAGTAAAGATTTAGTAATGTGGCATAGTGAACACGAACTTAAAAAGCTAAGCGGGGGAATAAAGGGGAATAAAGTTATAGGATCTTTTGTAAAAAATATTTTGCACAACAAATGCATGTAATTTAATATTACCGCGGGAGATATTATAAATGATTGACGAAAATAAAAAGATTGTATGGTTTGGAAACTATGATGGAATATATTATGAGATTAATAATTTCAAACGAGAGTGGGATACTAAGGATTGCTGGACGTTTTATCTTTATCTTCACATTGACAAAATTCCGAATGAAAATGATCCGCAATCGTTTTGGCTAAAGCCGGAATATACCGATAAAGATAGGATACACTATGATTATAGTAATCATAAGATTTTACAAGATATTAAATGGCATTGTGAAATGACTTGGTATAGTAAAGAGACAAGTGAGGATGAAAAGAAGAGAGTAATTAAAGTAGGATGCGATTATCAGCATTATTGGGATGAAGGACATTTATATAGTATAGATAGTGTTAGAGAAGATGTAATAAATGCAGTTAAGTCTTTTAGAGAATTAATTCCGCGTTACAAGTATTGGTGTAATTGGGATGGTAAATTACATTTACCGGAAGAGGTTTCTATAAAAGAGAATGGAGAATATAGCTGTAATTGCACAGCGGAAGGTATGAAGAAATATAAGATGGAACAAAATTAATTATAAGCATTCCGCGCATGATTTTTTGAATACGATTTTTTTACTCGCGGAGGATTTTAATAAAATGCATAATCCAAAGATCGATCTTGATAAAATGGAGTGTATAGCTATAATTGGAGACCGAAATAGTGGTAAGAGTAACCTCGGGTTTTATTTACTGAATCAGTATAGTGGCACAAGAAATAAATGTGTTTTCGGATATCCGAAACATCTTGACGGCTATGTAAATCTTCACAACTGGAACGATCTAATCAAGATGAGTAATGCTGTAATATTTATGGATGAGCTACAAAAGTACATTAAAGTTTATGATAGGCGTGCAAATTATCAATTGATGGAACTGGTTGGATTATTTGCACACAATCGTAACACCTTAATTTTTACAACGCAGCTATCCCAGTATATAACCCGCGGAGTGGAGGCGATCATCGATGTGTGGTGCGTTAAGCAGATCGATTTGGAAATGTTAAAGAACGGTAGTAAACCGCGGATTATACTTAGAAGAACCGCGAGTCCTCAGATTTCAGAGATTGGCGTATCCTTGAATACAAATGAATTCGTGATGTACTCCGAGAAGAACGATGTTCATGTAAATGGGGTTCACACATTTGAATTCCAAAATATAGGCAAGGACTGGGCAATTGACCCGGAAAATCAGGGAAATAGGAATATCTCGGAAAATACACCAGAGGAAAAAACCGCGACGGAAATCACGACAGATTCGGCGACAGGTTCAGCGACTGAAAGTCCGACACCGAGCGTAGCGGCTGGAATCAGTAAACAAAGAATTAGAAAGGGTGCGTGATGATTGGTAACATATTAGATTATCAAACATGGACATACAAACTTTGTGAAAAGTTAGTAGAATTGGGAACAGTTCCGGAAAAGGAACGAAAGGTTCCTTATAGTAAATGGTATAATAACGGAGTAGATCCTATTGTAGCAGCTATATGTATTATTGGTGGGCAGGATCCCCTTGATGCAGGAGAGAAAGAGTAATGTATAAAAATGAGATTGTTGTAAAGAGTTCTGGTGGAATAGGAGTCCTCGGATTACTAGGTGTAGTATTTGTAACTCTTAAACTTTGTAATGTAATAGACTGGAGTTGGTGGTGGGTAACTTGTCCATTCTGGCTTGTTCCAGCGATAGTAATTACAGTATTATTTATTATTCTATTAATTGGTATAGTATGCGTGTTGTTCGGAGTTGATAAAAAATGAATAAACAATTAGCTTGTATAAGCAATCTATTTTTAAATATTCCAGGAAATATTGGAAAAACACAGGATATGTGTGTGAATAGAGATTTATTTTGTATGGAAAAAGATAGACTGGAATATGAAATAAGGGGATATTTACACTGGTTTCTAGGAAATTGTCTTAGCGGTGTTATCAGTTATGAATTAGAGAAGTTGTATAGGAGATAACCATATGCAGTATGACATTAGGGGATCTGCTGGAAATGTATTTTGTGTTCTTGGAATGTTAAAGAATGCTGAAAAAGATTTTAGGAAAAATGATTGTATAGAAGTTGCTGACAAGTGCAAAGATTTGCTTGGGTGTGCATTTGATATGATGTATGATGATATTCTAGACGAGATAGAGAAGATTACAAATGGCAGTATTGAATTTATTGGGCGGAATAGAAAAGATGAAGAAGATGCTGACGATTATTATGACGATGAGGATGAGGCGGTGGACGAAGATTCTGAAGATATTTAGAAAGTTAGCAGTGTGGGCGGTCTTCAATATTCCTTTAGGTTTACTAGCACCGCATATTTTAGCATTTGCTCTAAATTGTAAAAGCTATAGGAGAGTTAAATAATATGGCAATGGAATGGAAAGATGTCTCTTCAGAATTTATTCTAAAAGTAGGATATGATGAAGAGACAGAAGAATTAGAAATGATTTTTTATGATGAAGATGGAGCAGTTGTAGATTACACCTATCATAATTTTCCGAAAGATGTATTTGACGAATTTATGAAATCTTCATCGCAGGGAGAGTATTTCAATTATCAAATAAGAAATAACTTCAGATGGACTAAAGGGTAATGGTATATATTAAAAATAGGCTTAAGACTTTTGCTTTCGGAGAAGTGCTATATGACAATGTTCTTGAGACATTGGAAGAAAATCTTGTATTGGACCACTTATTAAGAAATGGCGGATTGGATTCTTTTACAGAAGAAAGTATTAACGATATACATTTTGAAATGGTGCTAAAACTAGTTAATGAATTTAGATTGGTCTAATGAAGAATATAACAAAAGAATTATCAATACATAGAGCTAAACTGAATTCTGGATGTTTTTTTGAGTTTATTTGTTTATCAGATGATTTGGAATCTGATTTAAGAAATAAACTCGCGGTCCAAATGATGGCTGTTTATGGTAGATATATTTCTGCTATAAAGAACGAACTAAAGAAACAATTACTATATAATTATTCAAATGAAGATATTACGTAAAAGAGAATTCGCTAAGGTCGTCTTGGCTGATGGTCTTCGGGAAATTTTACAAAATACGATGCATTATGAAACAAGATATCATATTAGAGATAGCCTCTTCGGAACATGGGATGATTCGGAACTTATTAAATTAATCGATGCTATTTATGTAGGTATATGTAATGAAAATAATAGACAGATCAGAATTTAGACGCTATGACTTAGCTGGTACTGTATGTTCCAGATTTGTTTGTGCGGCAAGTCTCGAACTGAACATTTATACGCGCAAGGAATTATTAAATATCCTCAGAGAAGTTCAGACTAATTTAATGTGGGATATTATAGATAATATAAATTATTGAGGATAGTTTAATGAAAAGTTTAGGAAAGAAATTATATGACAGAAGACGGTCCTTACTTGAATCTGTGGATTATGCGAATTGTTATCAAATTAGTTATTCTGCGTGGAACATCTACTCGGGTCTAGACGGCGAACTGAGATTGTCTTGTGCGAGGAAAATGAATTCTATTTTTAGTCTATTAAGACGTATGTTGAATAATGGAGAGTTATAGATATGAAAAAACCATTTAGTATGAATATCAATGTTAGTCATGAATTTGAATTAGAGTTAACTGGAACAGTTTATCCATATATTCCTGCAAAGATTAGCGGGCCACCAGAGAATTGTTATCCAGCAGAGGGTGGAAATGTAGAAGATGTTTCTTTAGAATTAACCACCGAACAAAATGCAGAAGTAGCCAAATTATTTGAATATTATAAAAATTCAGCGGGATTAAAAGATTATAGTGGATTAGTATACGATATTCTACAAGTATTAGATCCAAAGTTTGATGATTTTGATGAACAGTTTTTTGATAAAGCTAAAGAAGACTACGATGATGCTAAATGGGATGAAGCGGATAGGAAATATGATGAAATGAAGGACAGAGAGTGGGAAGAAAAGTATGACAAAAAGGAGTATAAAGATGAGTAATGAAAGTATTTGCAAGTATTCTGAAAAAGTATTATTGGATGACAATATTGGTGAAGTTAATACCGGTAAGTTTTATCATATTAAAGAAATGAAATATATAGAGAATGAACGTAAATCCGCGGATGAAAAATTAAAGTCAGATTTTATTGGGCGGATTAAAAGAACATTAAGAGAATGGCCCGTTTGCACAAATGGTGGAAGTGTTAATATAGTTTTTGAACAGAATAAAGCATATTTCAAATGTAATAAATGTTTACAGAAACCTGAAGATAATCTACAACTTGCTAAAGATATTGGGAAGGAAATTAAAAATCCCACGGAAGATCCTGAGATAAAAGCAATCCTTACATGTATTTCATATGGAAAAATTTATGGCGATGGCGATTTCGAAATAGACTTCGGATTTTTTAGGCATAACCCAAAAATAACAGAAGTGCTTTATAGTTATTTTAGAGCACCATACAGTAATGTAGTTAGCTGTAAGTTAAAAGAAGAATACTTTTATAAAGTATGTCATATGATTGAAAAAAGACGAGATATAGAAAAAGATGGGAGACCCCAATGAAAAAGAGAAAGTTATGCGATTGGAGTAATGCGAAAGACTCTTTTGGAAGAAAGATTAATTATGGAGAATGTATATTTAATAGAAATGGAATTTTATCCTACTGCAAAAGAGATAGGACACTAACTATTAGATTTCCATTATATATGACTATTACGGTAAAAGATTTTAAAGACGCAAAAAACTTGGTGGAAGAAATTCTACAAAAGCTTTACGATGACTTTTATACAGAGGAGAAATAAAATGGCTAATGTACAGTATAAGCATATCAGATTTAACAAGCAACTTCATCCTATGCTTGTTCGAGCAGTAACGGTTGCTGTTACTACTGATAAAAATGGAAAGGTATTTATCGGAGCAGCCACTTGTTCTGCTAAAGATAATTTCAGTAGAGAGACTGGAAGAGAACTTTCTTTCGAAAGACTCGAGCATGAAATGAAGGAATACAATAAGAGGTCTAAGAAAGTTAAGAAGAGTGGGAGAAAGTAATATGGATAAGAAGCCACGATTCCTATCAGAAAACGATTTAAAATCGGTATTGGAAGAATACAAACGCATAAAAAGACATTTAGATGTGGAAACAGACTCTATCTACGAAATAGAGTTAAAGATGCATCATGATGATAGAGGAACTTATGCAAGAGAGTATATGGAAATATGCCCTCATGATTATGAAGATATGAAAAGATGCTTGACTGCATTTGTGGATGAAAAAATATTAATGATGGAAAACTGCTTAGCTGATAATAGTTTGTGGGATATTTATAAAGAGTATTAAATTGTGTAGGAGAAGATAAGATGTTAGATTGGTGCAAATATGATGAAGGCGAGTACAATGAATATCATGCAAATTATGGAAACAGAGTTCTAATTATATATTCGGATAAAGATGGAGAAGAGTGGTCATATTATATGGAGGACGGCGGGCTAGAATCATACTTGTTAAAAGCTAAATCCTTAGAAGAGGCTATGAGTGAAGTAGAAAAGCTGGAGGCATAGTTAGATGTGGCAATACATAAGATTTTTCTTATTTGCTGTTCTTGGTTATTGTTTGGCGATTATAAAAAGTTTTCACTATGTTTCAAACTATATAGTAGTTGCTATATTTATTTGTGCAGTTATGTTATACGTATCTGGTGTTAAAGAAGGTTCTCAGCAAATTAAGGACGAGTAAATGAGCGATAAAAAACAATTAATAATCATAACATACAGAGAGAATTTTGAACACACATGTTCCCACGGGAGTAGCTGTAACGTATATGATTCCGCAGATAGTTTTTTTGAAATAAAACTTAAAGAATCTATAGAAGATGCAGCGGATTATATAGCCCATCATTTATTTGAATATCCAAAAGTTAGCTTTTTGCATTTGATTCTTGAAAAGTGGGAAGATTTAGTTTATTCATCCGGGATAAATGACGCTGTGGGTTATGGAGTATCATCTATTGCGGTTGCTGGAGATAGGTATGAATCTGAAATAAAAGATGCATTACATAAAGAATTATTTGATTTGACTAAAATTAAATTGGAGAATCTGGAGAAAGAAAAAAATGATAGGGAAGCTATAAAAAATAAGAAAGAAATCGAAAAACGTATAAAAATACGGGAAGAAGAAGAATTAAAGATTTTTATGGAGTTAAAGAAAAAATATGAAAAAGGGTAAAGAGTTATCTGTTAATGAATTAATGTGTCTATACCAGTGGAGAAGACTTTATCCGCGGAGATGGAAGGCTGAACTTCGAAAATCTTGGGTGAATAGCTATTATCCGTGCGTAAGTAAACAGTGTTCGTTTGTACTTCAAAATATGAGAAACAAATATGGACCGTCTTGGTTAGCTAAACTAAATTTAAATAAAATTGATTTATAAATAATATGAGTATAGTTAAAAGGTATGGAACCGGAAAGAAGCCACCATTATCTTATATTCTAGAATTTGATCAAGCTATAGATTATATAGCTTTAGCTATGGAAAGGGGGGCCAAGAAATATGCCCGACTGAATTGGAAAAATGGTGGACCGAATTCAGAGTTATCTATTTTACTAGATAGCGTGTTAAGACACCTTAAAGCCAGACTGAACGGGGAAGTATTTGATGTAGAATCTGGTAATGATCATTTAGCAAACGCGGCTTGTGGATTATTATTTGCTCTCTATTATCACGGGAAGGCCCCACGGGGAAAATAATTGAGTAGAACTTTTGTAACAAGTGATCACCACTTTTTTCATGGCCGCGTGATTTATTACTCTAAACGTCCATTTAAAAATATGTGGGAGATGAATGATACATTGGTAGACAACTGGAATAAAACTGTAAAAAATTCTGATTTAGTCTACCACTTAGGAGATTTTGCTCTAGGTAGTAGAAAATGGCATCAGGAGATATTTGATAAGTTAAATGGAAAAAAGTATTTAATTCTTGGAAATCACGACGGCACCAGGAAAAAGAATCTAGAGATAGGATTCCTTGACGTATATAGACAATTAGAATTACCCGGCGGTATACTTCTTATTCATGACTGGAAAAAAGCCGATATTAACCAAAATTATATTATACACGGACATTGCCATACTGCGTGGAAATATAGGAGAATTGGAAACAGACAATTTATAAATGTTGGTGTAGACGTAAGGAACTTTACTCCAGTTCTATTAGATTCTGTAATAAAGGAATTTGAATAAAATGGGGGACGTAATTCTTA
>Ga0209520_10000344_pt1 | contig 25912 bp, 18 predicted proteins | sample Rifsed16ft1_FD_184009 | JGI IMG/M metagenome (GOLD analysis project Ga0209520, IMG submission 184009) | Soil microbial communities from Rifle, Colorado, USA - sediment 16ft 1 (version 2) | ecosystem: Environmental > Terrestrial > Deep subsurface > Rock core/Sediment | place: Rifle, Colorado...
CAACAGGAGCACGCCGAGCGCGGGCCAGAGGATCTTCATGCTCGATATGTTGCGCGTTCCCGGGGGAAGGGCAAGAGGACCTTGAGGCGTTCAACGCCACGCTGGTAATGCTGAACCCTGCCGTCTCACGTTAAGACGCGTTTCACTCCCTCTTCAGCCTGCCGCCCCCTGCTTTGTCTTCGTGGTCTCCGCAGGGCGGCCACGCAACGACTCACCCTGTGTTGTCGAGGTGCCCGCATGGCCGGGATCGTGGGGTACGGCGCGTTCATCCCCCGCAATCGGATCAAAGCAGAGGAAATCGCGCGACAGTGGGGCAAGGACCCGGCGGCCATCCGCCGAGGCTTGATGCTTGAGGAGAAGTCCGTCCCCGGGCTCGACGAAGACACCATCACCATCTCGGTCGAGGCCGGCCGCGCGGCGCTGGAGCGGGCCGGGATAGACCCGCGGCTGGTGGGTGCGCTGTACATCGGCTCCGAGTCGCATCCCTACGCCGTGAAGCCCAGCGGCACGGTGGTGGCGGAGGCGCTGGGCCTGGGTCCCGACCTGCACGTGGCCGATTTCGAGTTCGCCTGCAAGGCCGGCACCGAGGCCATGTTCGTGGCCCTGTCGCTGGTGGAATCCGGGCGGGTGCAGTACGCCATGGGTATCGGCGCCGACACCTCGCAGGGCGCGCCCAACGACGCCCTCGAATACTCGGCGTCGGCGGGCGGCGCCGCGTACCTGTTCGGCACGCAGCACGTGCTGGTCCAGGTGGTGGAGACGTACAGTTACACCACGGACACGCCGGATTTCTGGCGACGCGAGGGCGAGTTCTACCCCCGCCACACCGGCCGCTTCACCGGCGAGCCCGCCTACTTCAAGCACGTCACGGCGGCCACCAGGGCGATCCTCGAGCGCACCGGCCTCAAGCCCGCCGATTTCCGGTACGCGGTGTTCCACATGCCCAACGGGAAGTTTCCGCTCTCCGTGGGCGTGGACCTGGGGTTTACCAAGAAGCAGCTGGAGACCGGATGGATCGTTTCCACCATGGGGAACACCTACTCGGGATCATCGCCCACCGGCCTGGCCGCGATTCTCGACGTGGCCGACCCGGACGATCTGATCCTGATCACGTCGTTCGGATCCGGCGCGGGGAGTGATTCGTTCGTGCTCCGGGCCACGGAGCATTTGCCCGAGCGCCGGGGCCGCGCGCCCACGGTCCGCTCGATGCTCGATGGCCGTCGCCGCTACCTCACCTACGGCCAGTATGCCACGTACCGGGGAAAAATCCTGCTGAACGAGTGAGCGGGGGGTTGTCGATGCGAGAGGTCGCGATCGTTTCGGCGGGCATGACGCCGTTTGGGGAGCTGTGGCAGCACAGCCTCAAGGACCTGTTCGTCGAGGCCGCGCTGGAGGCGCTGCGCCGGGCCGAGGCCGACACGGTGGACGCGGTGTACGTGGGCAACATGTCAGGCGGCCAGTTCGTGGGCCAGGAGCACTTAGGCCCCCTGTTGGCCGACCATCTGGGCCTTCGCGGCGTGCCGATCACGCGGGTGGAGTCCGCCTGCGCCTCCGGGGGCGTGGCCTTGCGCTCGGCCTTTCTCGAGGTCGCATCGGGCATGAGCGATCTGGTGCTGGCGGCCGGTGTCGAGAAGATGAACGACGGCGGCGACGTGACCAACGTGCTGGCCACGGCCGCGGATCAAGAGGCCGAGGTCTATCACGGCATCACCTTCCCGGGTCTCTACGCCATGATCGCCCGGGCGCACATGGCGACGCACGGGACCACGCTGGAGGACCTGGCCGCGGTGTCCGTCAAGAACCACCGGCACGGCGCTCTCAACCCCAAGGCGCAGTTCCGGCAAGAAGTCACGTTGGAGCAGGTGATGGCCTCGTCGCTGGTGGCGGATCCCCTGCGGTTGCTGCACTGCTCACCCGTAAGCGACGGCGCCGCCGCGGTACTGCTCTGCCCGTTGGAGCGAGCCAGCGAGTTCACGGACCGGCCGGTGGAGATCCGGGCCAGCGGTCTGGCCACCTCCTCGATGGCGCTGGCGGAGCGGCGCGATCCGGCGTTCCTGGACGCCGTGAGTCTCTCCGCCAGCCGGGCCTACCACATGGCCGGCCTGGGCCCCGCCGACATTGACGTGGCGGAGGTGCACGACTGCTTCTCCATTGCGGAGATCTGCGTACTCGAGGCGCTGTGTTTCGCCGAGCGGGGCCGAGGTGGCGAGGCGGCGCGAACCGGGGAGACGGCGCTGGGCGGGCGGCTTCCCGTGAATCCCAGCGGCGGGCTCAAGTCCAAGGGCCATCCCGTGGGGGCCACGGGCATCGCGCAGGTGATTGAGATCTTCGAGCAGCTCCGCGGGGAGGCGGGCGAGCGGCAGGTGAAGGACGCCGCCGTGGGCCTCACCCAGAACATGGGCGGCTCGGGCGGCAGCTCGGTGGTGCACATCTTCGAGAGGGGTTGAACCATGCCCAGTCCACGATACCGGCGCGAGGTGCCGGCCCGTTATCGGCTCGAGGCGGGGCGCTGCGCGGGCTGCGGGGCGGTGGTCTATCCGGCACGCCGCATCTGCCCGGCGTGTCGCGGCGAGCGCTTCGAGCCCATGACGCTGTCGCGCCGGGGCACGGTGGTGACGTCCACCGTGATTCACGTGGCGCCCGCCGAGTTCCAGATGGAGGCGCCCTACGCCATGGCCGTGATCGAGACGCCGGAGGGCGGGCGGCTCATGGTGCAGGTGGCCGATTGCGATCCCAACGACGTCGCTCCCGGAATGGAAGTGGCGCTGGAGTTCAGGCGCATCCGGAAAGAAGGGAAAGGCGGCATTCTCTGCTACGGCCACAAGGCCGTGCCGGCCCGCCAGGGTCCGGCGGGGAGGCGGGATGCATAAGCTCAAGGTGTGGGCCGAGCTGAGCGACGAGACGTACGTCGCGTACGAAGGCGAAGCGGCGCGTCAGGGCGTGAAGGTCGAGAAGCTGGTGCAGCAGACGGTGAACACGCTGTTGCACGAGCTGGAAGAAGAGGAGAAAGGCGGGCCGGAGGTGATCACGCCGTCATAAGACAGCGCTCAGGCCCTGCTGGGGAGGAGCCCCGCTCGCCTGAGGAGCTCGCGAAACCGGGGGTGCTGCCGGATCGAGTCGTACAGCGGTTCGACGTTCAGGTGTTTGATGGCCGGGTCCCGCTGCTCGAACCCGCGCTCGAAGAGGCCGAGAGCTTTCTCGTCATCGCCCAGGTACAGGTAGGCGCTCGCCACCTCGCAGAACGGCACGTATCCCCCCTGCGAGACCCCGGCCACTTCGTCCGCCAAGGCACGGGCTTCGTCGCGCCGCCCCGCCGCGGCCAGCGCGGCGGCGTACACCGCCCGGTAGCTCGGGTCGCCGCCGGATAGCTCGATCGATCGCTCGAGCGCCTCCACCGCGGGCTCCACCCGGCCCGCGACCAGCTGCGCCCGCCCCATCAGCGCCCACGCGATGGCGAAATCGGCAGACTGCTCCACGACGGCCCGGTACTCGGCGACCGCGCGCTGGTAATCCCGGGCGAAGTAGGTAACCGCGCCGGCCGCGGTGTTGATGATCAAGGACAGCGGATCCAGCCTCCGGGCCCGCTCGATCTCCTCGAGGGCCTCCTCGAAGCGCCCGTCGTCAGCCAGGTGGATGGCGAGCCACTGGCGCGCCGTGGCGTACGCAGGGTTCAGGGCGATCGCCCGCCGGTACGCCCGCTCGGCGCCGGGCCGGTCGCGATCGTAGTCGTCCAGGACGGCGCCGAGCGAGGCATAGGCGGCGGCGAGGGTGCTGTCGAGCGCGATGGCCCGCAGCGCGCTGGTCTTGGCCTGCGCCAGCCCCTCGCTGGCCGGCACGTCGCCGTAGTCGGGGAGCAGTTGCCAGGTGTCGGACAATCCGGCGTAGGCGGCGGCGTACCCCGGGTCGATGGCGATCGCCTGCTGGAAGGCGCGCAGCGCCTCCCACATGCCCCTCCGGGTCCGGCTGTTCCATTCGTGGCGTCCACGCAGGTACAGCTCGTAGGCCGCGGGGCTGGCCGTCGCGCGCGCCACCAGGGTGTCGGGCAGCCCGCGCACCAGCGTCTCGCTCAATCTGGAGGCGACCATCCGCGCGATATCCTCCTGCACGGAGAAGACGTCCGCCATGCTTCGGTCGTACTGCTCGGACCACAGATGGTAGCCCCGCCGGGTTTCGATCAGTTGGGCCGTCACCCGTAACTGGTCGCCGTCGAGACGCACGCTGCCCTCGACCACGGCTGCCACGGCCAGGCGGCGGCCCACGTCACGGACGTCCATGCCGCGCTCGCGGAATTGGAACGATGACGATCGCGCCGCCACGCGGAGGCCCGGGATGCGCGCGAGGGCGTTGAGCAGCTCTTCCGTGAGGCCGTCGCTGAGGTAGGCTTGATCCCCGTGAGGGCTCAGGTCCGCGAACGGCAACACCGCCACGGATGCCGGATCGACGCCCCGGGGACGTAGTCCCAAGGCCGCGACGCCGGCGGCCAGCACCCCGGCGCCCAGCAGCGCCCAGCCAAGCCGTGCGCGGCGGAGGTGGCGCAACGTACCTACGGTCTCGAGTTGCCGGATGCCGGGCACCGCCGCGGGCGGCGTCCGGGCCTCGTCTCGGCGAGCGCCGGATGGAGTGGGCCGCCCGCGGATCTGCTCGGCCAGATCCATCACCTCGGGGCTCGGCTCGGCCTCGAATTCGCTGGCCAGGTGGGCCACATGACTGTCCGCGGCCTCTAAGGCGGCGCCCCGGTCGCCGGTGGCTGCCAACGCCCTCATGAGCCGCATCGTGACGCCGGCGTGCTCCGGCGCGTGCTGCGACAACCGACGCCAGCACAGCACCGCCTCCCGCCAGTCGCCTCCCTGCTCCGCGGCCTCGGCCCGCGCCTCCAGGGCCGACTCCAACTCGGTGGCGAGGCGGGCGCGTTCTGCCTCTTGCCAACGGTCGAATTCCGGCGAGTCGTCGAGGAAGAAGCCGTCGAGGAACGGCCCGCCGTACAGCTCCGTGGCACTCCGGACGTCGCCGGATGCGATCGCCGCACGGAACCGGCCGACATCGTGCGCCAGGACCGTGGCGTCCAGCGAGAGGTCGCCCCCCTCGGTGCGAAGCGCGTGCTCGCCGAGCGCTTTGCGCAACACGTGGACCGACACGTTGAGCAGGTGCCGGGCCTCCGGGGCACGCTGACGGGGCCACAGCAGCGCCATGAGCTTCTCACGTGGCAGGGTGCCGTCCCGGGCGGTCGCGAGGAGGGCCAGAAGGGCAAGCCGGTGGCGCTGGACGGCCTCACCGGTGAGACGACCCCCTGGCCCTTCGATTCGGGCACTTCCGAGCAGCGAAAGCGTGAACATGTCGTGGTTTAGCCCTCGGCCTTGACTCGCCCTAGACCGAGCGTTGACCGGGGGACTCAATATTGCCCCGGAGCCTCCCTCCCGGCAACACGAACGCCGGACGGCTCGTTCAAAACGAATCCCCAGTTGGCCGCCCGCATTTCGAGGCGGGGTCCAGACCCGATCGCTCTGTGAAGGAGCTTGTCCATGAGGCCGACATTCCCCGTTTCGCGAGGACGAAGACTCGCCGGCCGCGTGGCCGCCCTGCTCCTGGTCGCGGCGTGCGGCGATCCCCTGACGTCTCCCCGCGAGCAACCGATGGACCCGGCGATGCCGGGAGACCCATCCGTTCCCGCACGTCAGGGCCAGGGGCAGCTGTTTTCGGACCGGGCACGGCTCATGGACCCTGCCCAGTTCGAGCTGGTTTCCACGTCGGAGGACCGTTCCGCCGGCCGGTATCGGTATCGCATTGGGGACCAGCCGCCGGAGACGATCGAGCGTGATGACTTCCTGGTCGGCTCGGACGGGGAGGCGTTCGTCCGTCGGGTGTTGTCCAGTCAGATCGTCGGGGATGAGCTGGTGCTCGAGACCGGGCCCGCCTATTGGAGCGACGTCATTAACGGCGGGACCGTTGGGATCACGATGCCCCTCTCGCCCGGATCGGGCCCGGCCCAGACCTACAACGGCCTGTCCCTGGCGCCCATCTCGATCGGCCCGGCCACCGTTCCCCTGCCGCCGCTCGAGACCACCTTCCCGCGGACCGATGTCTGCAAGTGGATCGAGGATCTCCTGGCCGCACTTCCGGGCGACCATCCGCCCGACGTGTGCGGCAAGGAGCGGGACTTCGAGGCAGGAGCCGGCGTCACGGTGAAAGTGGCCGGGACCATCGACTCCCTCAACATCCTGGGGGGCCACCTCGCCGTCACGGGAGACATGGACATTGACATGACGGTGGATCCCGGCGGTATCTCCGGCGGCCGGGTCCCGAGGTTCTATCCGTGCTACCTGGCCGCCTACCTGGGATGCCTAACGACCCCCACGGGCGCGGCCTTCATCGACTGGATCCGTCAATACGTCCCGGCCCTGCCCGAAGCCTCGCTGCCGCCGGTGCGGGTCTGCGTCCCCGGCCTGCCGGTGCGCACCAAAGCGGGATACTGGTACTGGGTTGGATGGACCCCGTACTGGTCACCGCCGGTCTATGTGAAGTGCAGCGTCTCGGATTGGGGTGAGCTGCCCACCATCACGCTCCCCTCGTTCACCAAGGCCAATTCGGAAATCCGCCCGTTCATCAAGGGCGACATCACCATCCAGGTGCAGGGCGACGGCACCCTGGGGCTCAAGATCGGCATCCCGAGTCTCTCGGCCAGCGCCGCCTATGTCATCGGCAACGACTTCAAGGCGAAGGCCTCGATCGGCTTGTTCGTGGGACTGTCGGTCTCGCTCAAGAACACCGGCGCGACCGTCCTGGTGACCTTCGAGGACAGCGTGAAGGCGGGACAGACCTGGACCCCGGAGGCCGGCTGGGACGGCGACGTGCAGGTGACCTACAAGAACCAGCACGCGCAGATCGTCGGGCTCGACCGTCCAGACTCGATCCTGGTGCGCGTGTCCGTTCCCGTCGAGGCCGCCGCCGAGCTGTGCGTCGCCATCTGGTCGTGCGAAGAAGAGAAACCCAAGACCGTCGCGGCCCAGCCGTCCACCGCCTCGGGGCCGAACCCCGCGCCCAACGGTCTGTTCGACATCGCCATCGGGGCCAAGGCGAAGGCGGCGATCTCGATTTTCGAGGAGGCGGTGTGGAACCGCCAGAACCTCAATCCCGCCGACCCCCTGGTGGACAACTGGAATCTGGACATTGACGGCGCCTACGACTTCACCCTGGAGGCCGGGGTCACGATCCCGTTCACCGGGTGGATCCTGCCGCAGGTACCTCGCAAGTGGGAAAAGACCTGGGAATGGAGCCGGGTTTCCCTCGGCGACCTGTGGGGGCGGGGCCATCTGTTCGTCAGCGCTTCCACCACCGGCGCCAACCCCGATCCCGACGGCTATCAGGTGACGGTTGCCCGGTACGACACGTTGCCGCGGGTGATCGAGGAGGGGGCCACGCGACTGGGCAAGGCCCGCGATCACGGGGAACCGCTGGACCTGCCGCTCGGGGCGACGGACTCGGTCGTGTTCAGCCCCGGATTCGGCCCGTGCGTGGTCTGGTACTCGGATGCGCTGTTCTTCGGCAACCCGGTATGGGCCTCGGCGGTGGCGGGCCTGCGGGCGGCGGGGGTGGGCGTACCGACCTATGCCATCACGGCCAACTGCAAGTTGCTCATTGGGCGGTACACGGTGACGCTCAGCGGCGTGTCCGACAACTGCGCCGTCACCGGCGGGCCGGTGCGGGATGCCGTGTGGCTCCATCAGGCGATCAAGTTCATCCAGTCGGATACCACCCGGGTGCAATTCAACGTGGTGTGCGATGGCACCGACCCGTTGGGCGATCTCGCGATCACGACGCAGGCCTCGACCACGCCCGACTATGCCCAGGACTACCAGATCGCCATTGACGGGGTTCCGTGGGGAGCGATCGGACCGAATGCCAGCGACACCCTGACCGGGCTGCGCGAGGGGGGGCACCAACTGGTGCTCAGCGGAGGACCCACCAACTGCGGTGCGCCGGAGCCGGTGGATGTGAGTGTGCCCGCTGGCGGTGTGGGCAGCGTGACGCTGGTCGCATCGCCCTGCTTCCTGCCCGACACCTACACGCCGGGTGAGGTGACCGTGGCGGCTACCACCACCGGAGCCGGGACCGACGCCGACGGCTACCAACTGAAGCTCGACGGCGTGTTGCGGGGCGCGATGGCCGTCAACGCCTCCGGAACCGTGTCCAACGTGCCCGCCCTGGTGCCTTCGGTGATCCAGGTGTCCAACCTCGCGGGCAACTGCCGTGCGACCGGTCTCAATCCGTTCGTAGTCACGCTGGACGCCGACGCGACCTCCATCGCGGTGCCGTTCGGAGCGGACTGCACGGCGTCCGCGATGGACACGATACAAGGCGTGGTCGAATCCAGTAGCTGGCCCACGCCGTCCGTGTCCGTCCGGCTGGAGAGTGGAGCGCTGCGGAGCCTCACCGGAGCTGCGAGCGCCGATCTCATGCCGTTGACCGGGACGGCGGTTCGGGTGTGGGGTGTCACCAGCGGCACCGCCACCGACGTGTACGGTTACGAGCTGCTATCCACGCTGACCGACCCGCGCTGGGTCGGCATTGTGGCCGTCCGGAGCAGCCAGGTCTGGCTGTTCGGTGAGGCAGCGGTCCAGTTGCTTGACGCCTCACCCAGCCTCCAGGCCGCCGTCGGCGCGTTGGTGTGGGTGAGTGGAACCCAGGACGCGGCGGGTGTGAGACCCACGGCGTTCGGTGTGATTCGGGAGGCCCAGCCATGAGCGCGCGCCGGTGGTTTGCCCTGCTGGCCGGGTTGATGGTGGCGTGCGGCAAGGACGCCACGGACCCGGTACCCGGGGAGATCGTCTCGATCGTGATCAGCCCGGTCCTGGATACGCTGGTGTCTTTGCAGGAGACGGTTCAGCTCACGGCCACAGCGTACGACGGCGCCGGCGCGGCGGTGAGCGGAGCCAGCATGTCGTGGTCGGCGGTGGATCCCGACGTCGCGTCGGTGGACGCCGATGGCATCGTCACGGCGTTGCAGAACGGCGTCACGGCGATTCGAGCGACGGTGGGCGAGATCAAGGGGAGTGCGGCCATCGTCGTGAGCCAGCGAGCGGCCACGCTCGAGACCACGTCGGGGGACCTTCAGGCCGCGACGGTCGGGATGCCCCTGGACTCCTCGATCGCGATCACGGCCCGCGACGCGCTGGGGCATCTGGCGGCCGGGGTGACGGTGAGATTCCAGCCCAGCGGCAGCGGCACCGCGGCGCCCGCGCAAGCGGTGGCGGATGCCGCCGGGCAGGTGATGACGAACTGGACGCTGGGCGTTGAGGCCGGGACGCAGGAGCTCTCCGTGATCGGCGGCGATACCGCGTTAGCCGTGCTGACCGCGTCGGCCTTCGCCGACGAACCGGACAGCATGTACCTGGAAGCCGGCGACCAGCAAATCGAGCTCGCATCCTTGCCGCTGCCCGCCCCCGTCCGCATCAAGGTGGTGGATCGGTACGGGAATGGCGTCCCGGAGGTTCCCCTCTGGTTCTCCCTGTCGAGCGGATCGCTGGACAACGGTCTGGACACCGGCCAGGTCCTGACCGACCTGGACGGCATCGCCGCGGTCCAGTGGACCCTGGGCGCGTCGCTCGGCGGTCTTGCCGGGCAGGCTCTGCTGCCCGACTCCACCGTGGGCGCCATCGTGGATCTGCCCGGCTCGCCGGTATCGTTTTCGGCAACGGCGGTCGCCTTCGCGTTCGGTGGCGTCTCGCCCAATCCGCCGGTCGCGGGGCGGTCCATGACCGTCAACGGGATGGGATTCGATCCGGATCCGTCCGGCAATGCGGTGACGGTGGACGGCATGCCCGCGACCGTGACGGCGGGGACCCAAACCAGCCTCACGGTCACGGTGCCCTCGTTTGGCTGCGTCCCGGCCCAGTCGCGGACCATCGAGGTAGCGCGGGGAGCCCAGACGCTGACGACCACAGCGACGGTCAATCCCGAGAACGCGCTGGCGCTCTCTGTGGGCGGGACCGCCGTGCTTTCCGACCCTGCGGACTATTGTCTCCAGTTCCTTCCGGCGGGAGGCGCGCAGGAGTACCTGGTGGGCCTCACCGCCACCCGGCGTCTCCAGGGCGAGGTGGCGTTCACCCTGACCGGGGATGACGGCGTCAATCCTCCGCCGGCGCCGGTGGCTACGCCAGCGTGGCTCACCGCCGCGTCGGCCGCCGGCTCGACGGCACACCGCGAGCTGGCGTTACGCGCGTGGGAGGAGTCGTTCTTTGCGCGTGGCCGGATCCCCGTGGCAGGTGGTGCGCCGGCCGCGGCAGCGATCGCCCGGGCGGCGCGGATCGTGGGCGGCGCGATCACCGTCAAGGTTCCCAACATCAACACGGATCCCTGCAACGCGTACACGTCGGTCAGCGCCACTATTCTCGCGGAAGGCCCGAGGGCCGTCATCGCGAGCGATGCGTCGCTGCCGTCGGATCCGGACAGCCTGGCCGCCATCACCAATGCGGTGCAGACCTTGGTGACCGCCTTCGGCGGCGCCATTTATGAGGTGGCGACGACCTACTTCGGGCTGCCCACCGACCTCGACCAGAACGGGCGCATCACGGTGCTCTTCAGCAATACGGTGGCGCAGCTGGGGGTAAACTCGTTCACCAGCGCTGTGGATCTGGTCGATCCCGCGACTTGCCCCGCGAGCAACGGCGGCGAAGTCGTGTACGTCGGCCTTCCGGCCGCGCCCTCGGCTTCGCAGGTCGTAGCCCTGCTGCAGGCCGCTCCTCCCGACATGGCGCATGATCTGACGCATCTGATCCAGCTGGGTCGGAGGCTGGTCGCGGGCGGCATCCCGATGGCGAGCTGGCTGGGGGAGGGGCAGGCCGAGTTGGGAACCGAGATTGTGGGCATGGCCCTTCGAGGTGACGCGCTCCGAAGGGACTACGGGACCGGCGTGGTGAATGCCGACGCGGAGGCGGTGCAATTCTACCAGCCACGGTTCGACCGGTTGTCGTATCTGTTCGGATGGGATGGAGCGTCGGGGACCGTGGGAGATGCGCCGGAGCGGTGCTCACTCTTCGGGTTCGGCGGATCGTCCATCCCCTGCGCCGGCCCGTATGCGCCTGGCGCCGCGTGGTCCTTCCTCCGCTATGTGAGCGATCGGATCGGGGCTCTGTACCAAGGGGGGGATGCCGGCTTCCAGCAGGCTCTGATCGGACTCGATCCGACCCAGGATGGCTCCGCCCTGCTGGAGACGCTGGCCGGGGTCGATTTCGGGCGGCTGATGGTGGATTGGGCTATCTCCCTATACGCGGATGGCCGGGTCGCCCCGGTGGCCGCGCCCGCACTGCAACTGCCGAGCTGGGACCTGCTGGATATCTTCGAGGCGCTCCCGGCGGTGCAGCGGCTCAGCCCACAGGATGTCGGGTTCGCCAGCTTCGCGCGGTCTGGCAGCGTCGTTGGAGGCGGCACCGCCTACACGCGGATCAGTACTGGAAGCCCGCACGCCGCGCTGTCGGTGCGGGCCGAGAGTGCTACAGGCGGCCGCCTGGCCGGCGATCTGCGGCCGCGCCTGTGGGTGGTGCGGGTGAAGTAGAGGGCGAACCGATCGGTTCAGCCTCCCCCAGCCGGCGCCTTCGCCAGCTTGCTCTTCCGCACCCCGTAGGCGAAGTAAATCACCAGTCCGATCACCAGCCAGATCAGCAGCCGCTCCCAGGTGCGCCAGGGAAGCGAGGCCATCAGGTAGATGGCCGAGATCGCCCCCATCGGCGCCACGAACCAGACCCAGGGCGTCTTGAACGTGCGCGGGAGGTTGGGCTCGCGGACCCGCAGCACCAGGATGCCGGCCGACACGATCACGAACGCCAGCAGGGTGCCGATGGACACCAGGCTGCCGGCTTCGCGCACCGTGAAGATGGCGGAGAAGAAGGCCACGCCAAGGCCGGTGACGATGGAGGTGATCCACGGGGTCTGGAACTTGGGGTGAATCCGGTTGACGAACTGCGGGAGCAGGCCGTCCCGCGACATGGTCCAGAAGATCCGCGACTGGCCCAGGAGCATCACCAGGATCACGGACGAGAGGCCGGCGATGGCCCCGAGCTTGATGAGCGTGGACATCCAGCCCATCCCCGCCCGGTCCGCCGCCACCGCGATGGGATCCGGCACGTCCAGCTCGCGGTAGGGCACCACGCCGGTGGCGATCGCCGACACCAGGATGTACAGCACCGTGCAGATCAACAGCGAGCCGATAATGCCGATCGGCATGTCCTTTTGCGGGTTCTTGGCTTCCTGGGCGGCGGTGCTCACCGCGTCGAAGCCGATGTACGCGAAGAACACGATGCCGGCGCCGGTCATGACGCCGGTCCAGCCGTATTCTCCCCGGACTCCGGTATTCTCCGGCATGAAGGGCGACCAGTTGGCGGCGTTGATGGCCCAGACCGCGCCCACGATGAACAGGATCACCACCGCCACCTTGATGAACACGATCACGTTGTTGACGTTGGCGGATTCCTTGATCCCGATGATCAGCAACGTGGTGACGATGGCGATGATGAGCACCGCGGGCAGGTTGAACAGCGCCGCGGCGTGCGGCAGCGTCGCCGGATCCACCCCGCTCGCGACGAGGCCGTCCAGCAGTTGTTGGGTGACCACCTGCCAGTGGCCGCTGGTGACCTCGATCAACTCGCTGCCCGCGGCCGCGGAGAGCTGGGGCGGGATGTGGATCCCGAGGTCCGCCAGGAACGAGACCACGTAGCCCGACCACCCGATCGCCACGGTCACCGCGCCCAGCGCGTACTCCAGGATCAAGTCCCAGCCGATGACCCAGGCGAAGAACTCGCCCAGGGTGGCGTAGCCGTAGGTATAGGCGCTGCCCGCCATGGGTACCAGGGAGGCGAACTCTGCGTAGCACAGGGCCGCGAAGACGGAGGCCACGCCGGCCAGCACGAACGACAGCACCACGGCCGGGCCCGCGTTCTGCGCCGCCACGGTGCCGGTGAGCACGAAGATCCCGGTCCCGATGATGGCGCCGATGCCGAGCATCGTCAGGTTGAGCGCGCCCAGCACCCGCTTGAGGCTGTGATCGGTCTGCGCCTCGGCCTGGAGCGCGGTCACACTCTTACGCCGTAACAGGTTCATGCCACCCTCTTGGGTGTGGGGAAGGGGAGGGCCTTGTTGGCAGGCCGGCCTAGACTAGGGCCGGCCGCCCAGGGTGTCAAGCGCCACGTGGGGGTGGGGGTTATATTAACGCGCTTTTTTCGTCGCTTCCGCCGCATTCCATAAGGAGCCACTGGGTTATGCTGATTGCCTTGGTGCTGGGCATTAGTGTGGTCGCCCTGGGCGTTGCCGTGGGGCTGGCACGCTGGGTGCTCGCGCAGGACAACGGGACGGCGGAGATGCGGGTCATCTCCGACGCCATTCAAGAAGGGGCCGCGGCCTTCCTCCGGCGGCAGTACAAGACGATCGGGTGGCTGAGCGTGGTGCTGGGCGTCCTGATCTACGTGCTGTACGCCTTCGCCCGCGAGCCGCATGGGGAGGAACCCCGCGCCGCGGTGCTGGCCCTGACCACCACGCTGTCGTTCCTCTTTGGCGCGCTGTGCTCCGGCACGGCGGGCGTCGTGGGGATGGTGGTGGCGGTCCGGAGCAACATCCGCACCGCCAGCGCCGCGCGCTCCAGCCTGAACCGGGCGCTCCAGATTTCGCTCCGGGGCGGGGCGGTGAGCGGGCTGTTCGTGGTCTCCATGAGCCTGCTGGGGGTGGCGGGCCTGTACGCCACGCTGGACGCGATCGGGTTCGAGGCCACCAAGATCCCCCTGATGATCGTGGGCTACGGGTTCGGCGCGTCGTTCGTGGCGCTGTTCGCCCAGTTGGGCGGCGGGATCTATACCAAGGCGGCCGACGTGGGCGCCGACCTGGTGGGCAAGGTCGAAGCCGGGATACCCGAGGACGACCCTCGGAATCCGGCGGTGATCGCGGATCTGGTGGGCGACAACGTGGGCGACTGCGCCGGCCGCGGCGCCGACCTGTTCGAGTCCACGGCCGCCGAGAACATCGGGGCCATGATTCTGGGAGCCACCCTGGGCATCCGGAACCCCGAAGCCTTCCCCCCGGTGGCCGTGGTAGGCCTCATGCTGTTCCCCCTGGTGGTCCGCGCCTTCGGACTCATTGCGTCGATTGTCGGCGTGGTCATGGTGCGGATGCGCGAGGAGGAAGATCCCATGAACGCCCTGAACCGCGGCTACTGGATGACCGCGGTGCTGGCGGCCATCGGGTTCGCGGCGGGCACCTACTGGCTGCTCAACCCGACCACGGCGCCGGACGCCTGGTGGCACTTCGCATTGTGCGGCGTCATCGGGATCGCCACCTCCATCGCCTTCGTCTACATCACCCAGTACTACACCGAATACCGCTACCGTCCGGTACAATCCATCGCCGCCGCGTCGGTGACCGGCCCGGCGACCAACATCATCGCGGGCTTCGCGGTGGCGCTGGAGTGCACCGCTTTGCCCACGTTCACCATTGGCGCGGCCATCATCGCGTCCTACAAACTGGGCGCCTCCAGCGGCTTGGAGCACGCGGGGCTGTTCGGCACCGCGGTGGCGACCATGGGGATGCTGGGCACCGCCGCCTACATCCTGGCGATGGACACCTTCGGCCCCATTACGGACAATGCAGGCGGGATCATCGAGATGTCGAAGCAGCCGGAAGACATCCGCAAACGGACGGACCGGCTGGACGCCGTGGGCAACACCACCAAGGCGCTCACCAAGGGGTACGCCATCGGCTCGGCCGCGCTGGCGGCGTTCCTGCTGTTCTCGGCGTTTCTGGATGAAGTGGCCCTGCTGGGCTCGCCGCTCGTAGCGGTGGACATCGCCAAGCCGGAAGTCTTCGTGGCCGGGCTCCTGGGGGCCATGCTGGTCTTCTGGTTCTCGGCGTTGGCCATCAGCGCGGTAACCAAGGCCGCGGTGGAGGTGATCAAGGAAGTGCGCCGGCAGTTCGCCGCGGACCCGGGCATCCTCAAAGGCACGTCCAAGCCGGACTACGGCAAGGCCGTGGACCTGGTGACCGTCGGTGCGTTGAAGGCCATGGTGGCGCCGGGGCTGCTCGCGGTCGGCATGCCCATCGCGGTGGGCATGACGTTCAAGTTGTTCGGCGTGGGCGCGGAATCGGTCGCGGCCTTCCTGATGGTGGGCACCATCAGCGGCATTCTCGTCGCCACCATGCTCAACAACGGCGGCGGCGCCTGGGACAACGCCAAGAAGTTCATCGAGACGGGTGAGTACGGCGGGAAGGGGAGCCCGGCCCACAAGGCGGGCGTGGTGGGCGACACCGTGGGCGATCCCTTCAAGGACACGGCGGGGCCGTCATTGCACGTGCTGATCAAACTGTTGAGCACCGTCACCCTGGTCCTGGCACCGCTGTTCGTCTGACGGACAACGGATATACGGACAACGGAGAACGCACCGTGAAGCTCCATAACAAGATCATGCTTGGGCTGGGTCTCGGCGCCGTCGCCGGCGTGTCCGCCAACCAGCTCGCCGCGGACGCCGCGTGGCTGAATTGGGTGAATACCAACGTGGCGAATCCGGTGGGCCAGGTGTTCCTCCGCATGCTGCTCATGGTGGTGGTCCCTCTGGTGTTCGCCTCGCTCACCCTGGGGGTCGCGGGCCTGGGCGACATCCGGCGCATCGGGAAGGTGGGAGCCAAGACGCTTGGCTACTTTGCCCTGTCCACCACCATTTCCGCCGTCATCGGCCTGCTCCTGGTCAACCTGTTGAACCCCGGCCGGGGGCTCGACCCGGCGATTCAGCAGCAGCTCTTCGAGACCTACAAAGGTCAGGCCGAGGGGCTGTCGTCGGGGGCGGCGGTGGGGTTCGGCATCAACACCTTCGTGAACGTCGTGCCCCGGAATCCGGTGCAGGCGGCCGCCAACATGGACATGCTGGCGATCATCTTCGTCTCGGTCATGTTCGGGGCGGCGCTCACCCTGCTGCCGGGCGAAAAGACCAAGCCCTTCCTGGGGGTGCTCGAAGGACTGAACGAAATCGTCATCAAGATCATCGGCTTCGCCATGAGGCTGGCCCCCTACGGCGTCTTCGGGCTGATCTTCTTTACCACTTCGCGCTTCGGCTGGGAGATCCTGCGCTCGCTCGGGATGTACGTGTTCGTGGTGCTGCTGGGACTCACCATCCACGCGGTCTTCGGCGTCTCGGCCCTGGTGCGCATCTTCGGGGGGATGAACCCGTTGACCTACTACAAGAAGATCCGCAACAGCATCGTGACGGCCTTCTCCACCAGCTCCAGTAGCGCGACCCTCCCCACCAACCTCGCGGTGGCGGAGCAGGAGCTGGGCATCTCACCCACCATCGCGGGCTTCGTGCTGCCCATTGGCTCCACCATGTGCATGAACGGGACGGCCCTGTACGAAGGCGTGACGGTGCTGTTCCTGGCGCAGGTGTTCGGGGTGGACCTGAGCCTCGGGACCCAGATGATCGTGGTCGTGCTTTCGGTGATCACAGCGATCGGGGCCGCCGGGGTGCCGGGCGGGTCGCTGCCGCTCATCATGCTGGTGCTGGCAACGGTAGGCGTCCCACCGGAGGGGATCGCGATCATCCTGGGCGTGGACCGGATCCTCGACATGGCCCGCACCACAGTGAACGTGGCCGGTGACATGAGCGCATGTGTGTACGTGGCGCGGGCGGAGGGGGGCTGGCGGCCGGAGATGGCCGAAAAAGCGGGGGGCGCCCCCGCGGTAGCTCCGTGACTGAGTTGAATGCGTGAGGGGTGAGGGGTGAGGGGTAAGGGGTACCCCTCACCCCTCACCCCTTACGCGTTATCATTCCCGCCGTCCATGCTTTGGCTCATCTTTGGCGTCGCCGTGGTCGCGTTGCTGGCCCTCGACCTCGGCGTGTTCCACCGCCGGGCCCATGAAATCAAGTTCCGCGAGGCGTTAGGCTGGTCCGCCGCCTGGTTCACGGCGGCGTTGCTGTTCATGTGGGTGGTGTACTTCTGGCGGGGCCCGGAGCACGCCGTCGCCTTTCTCACCGGATACTTGGTCGAGTGGTCGCTGTCCGCGGACAACGTCTTCGTTTTCCTGATGATCTTCTCGTACTTCCGCGTCCCCGCGGTGTACCAGCACAAGGTGTTGTTTTGGGGCATCGTGGGGGCGGTGATCATGCGGGCGTTCATGATCACCGCGGGCGTGGTGTTGATTCACGCGTTCCACTGGATCGTGTACCTGTTCGGCGCCTTCCTGATCGTGACCGGCGTGCACGTCGCGTTCCAGCGGGACCAGGAGATCCATCCAGAGCGGAATCCGGTGGTCAGGCTGGTGCGCCGGCTGTTCCCCATGACCAAGCGGTATTACGGCCCGGTCTTCTTTCTGAGACGCCGCGGGATGTGGATTGCCACCCCTCTGGTGCTGGTGCTCGCGGTGATCGAGTCGACAGATGTGGTGTTTGCCGTGGACTCGGTGCCGGCGGTCCTGGCCATCACGACCGATCCGTTCATCGTGTTTACGTCCAACATCTTCGCCATCCTGGGCCTCAGGTCGCTGTATTTCGTGCTGGCCGGCGTCCTCCCGCTGTTCTACTACCTGCGCTACGGCCTGGCGGTGATCCTGGCATTCGTGGGGGCCAAGATGATGCTCTCCGACGTGGCGCCGGTGCCCACGCCCGTAGCCCTGGGGGTGGTGGCGCTGGCGCTGCTGGTCTCGATTGCGCTGTCGCTGTTGCGGCCCAGGCTGGTGGACACCGCTCCCGCTCCGCAGCCCTCGAGCGGCGGCGAAGGCCCTGACAACCCGCGCCGGCAGGGGACGTTTGAATGACCGCGCCGACCCTGCCGAGCGAGCCCGGACGCCGGCGGCCTTGGGCCTGGGCAGCCGGCGCTGTGGCCGCCGGCATTGCGGGCTGGATCGTCTATGAGGCTGCCGATTGGCCCGATGTGGCCGCGCTGGCCCGCCGCAATCCCGAGACCACCGCGTTCATCGCGCGTTACCGAGACGACCAACGTGCCGCCGGGCGACCGGACGACGTGCGGTGGGAGTGGGTGCCGGAAGGCCGAATCGCTCCCCACCTCCGGCGCGCGGTCGTGGCAGCGGAGGACATGGAGTTCTTCGCCCACCACGGATTCTCCAGCGCCGAGCTCAGGGATGCGCTGACGCAGGCGCTCCGGAAGCTGGAGGTGCCCCGCGGCGCCTCCACCATCACCCAGCAGCTCGCCAAGAACCTCTGGCTCTCGCCGTCCCGCAATCCGCTTCGGAAGCTCGAGGAAGCGCTACTCACCCGGCAGCTCGAGCGGCACCTCACCAAGCGGCGCATCCTCGAGGTGTATCTCAACGTGGTGGAGTTCGGGCCCGGCATCTACGGGGCTGAGGCGGCCGCCCGGCACTACTTCGGCAAGCCGGCATCGGACGTCACCGAGCATGAGGCGGCGGCATTGGCCGCGAGCCTCCCGCGGCCCGCCACGTGGCATCCCGGGCGGGACAGCGAGTTCTACGCGCGGTATGTGGCGGAGGTGGAGCGGCGCATGAACGTGGCGACGTTCCTGTGGCGCGCGGTCGGCGCCGAACCCTCGACCACGGTGCCGGAGATCGCCTTGAACCTGGACTCGATCCTCGAGATGCTCCGGGACACATCATGGATGCCGGCCCCGGACACGGCGGCGATGCCGCAAGACAGCCATACCACGGTGATGGTCGCCCGCGACGTGGACAGCGCCCTGGCAGTGACCACCGCGCGCGATGCACTATCTGAAGGGTACCCGGAGCTGGTCGCCCGACCGATGGTGGTGGCCGCATTCACGAGGGACTCGCTCGGATTCTTGATCGACCTCGTCCGGGTGCTCACTGCGGACACGGTTATCGGTGTTCGAGGCGGCGTGGTGCGGGTGGCGAAGGATGGGAGCGCCTCCATCGTGTGGGTGCATCAGTAAAGGGCACGACCACTGACCGCGGTGTCACCGGAGGGCGAGGCGCCGCCGTCCCCGCTCCAGGTCAGTGAGGGCAGGGTACAGACTGGTCCGGCAGGGGCTAAGTGGCGCCGCGTCAATACGTTGGCCAAGACTCGACCAGTGGACTATGTTTTGCGGCGTGGCAACGTCGTCCACCCTCCCGGGGGGTCGCGTGCGGTCCTGCGGATTGGTTTTCGCCATCGTCTTCCTGCTGCTTGCCTCCACCAGCGAGGCCTCAGCGCAGCACCCCAGAGCCACCATCGCCGGGTCGGTTACCGATGCCACGTCCCGGCGTGCCCTCGATGGGGTCACGGTGTGGCTGGCCGACGGGCTCGCCACCGTCACAGGCGGCCGCGGACGGTTTGAAATCAAGCGGGTGCCCGCCGGAACCTATCGAGTACGCGTATCGCGCATTGGCTATCGGGCCAAGACGTTCGAGGTGCCCGTCGCCGGCGACGATCGCGACATTTACCTCACGCTTTCCCTCGAGCCGCTCCCGGTAGAGCTGGAGCCGGTGGTGATTCGCGGCGACACCAACACCGTGGTGGCGTACGGACGGATGGCCGACTTCTTCCGCCGGAAGCGGCGGGGATGGGGACGGTTCATCACGCGCATGGACATCGAGCGACGGAACCCCTTTCGCGTCTCGGACCTCCTCCGGAGCGTCCCCGGCGTGTGGATGCGCTACGACCGCTTCGGGCAGGCAGTCGTGACCTTTCGCGGCTACGGTGCTCTGCGTCAATGCCCGCCGGCCGTCTACCTGGATCACGTGAGGATGCCTAGCGGCTTCGGTTTCACCATTGACGACTGGGTCCAGCCGCACGACATCGAGGGGATCGAGGTCTACAACGGCTACGCCAGCACGCCCGCGGAGTTCTACGGCGGCTGCGGCGCCATCGTGATTTGGACCAGATGACCCTGCCGCTACCGTTCCCGCGCAGAGGATTCGAAGACCAGGTACTGCGAGTCGTCCGCCGCGACGGCCCTGAGCCAGGCGATCAGCTCTCCGGCCGCCTCGGGTGGCTCGATCCCCCGCGCGCCGGCGATGTGCCGTGACACCGTCACGGTCTGGCCGTCCTGCCGGTAGGTGGACTGGTAGCTTCCGAAGCGGCTCTTCGCACTCACGTCGGGCGGAAGTTGAGCGCGCCAGCCGTCCGGCACGGTCAGATCCAGATCCCACTCCACACTCGACGGGCCGAAGACGCTGGCCGCGTCGATAGGGAATTTCCGCGGCGTGCGCGATTCGACGTCCGCCGCAACGCGGGAGACGGAATAGTTGGGCAGCGGCAAGGTCAGAATGTAGTCGGCGCCGGACCGCGACGCGGCGCGTGGCGCGTGTACCCACAACGCGATCTCCGGCGCGGCGCTCAGATCGCGGCCATCGAACAGGGCCAGGCTATCGCCGGTAGCACCGTCAAAGAGCTGGTTCGCCAAGGCCCGCGCCACGCCTTCCTTGTCCCTGGCCGTCATGGTTGGCACCGACGACATGGATCGGCGCAGCGTGTAGGCTCCGGCGCCGGTGACGTGCTCGACATACCGGCCGGTGAACGAGCCGTCCACGGCGAGGCTGCCTCGAAGCAGGTGGCGGGTCCGGTTGGCCGTGACCGGCTGCTCGGGCAGAACCAGCGGTTCGCCGCGTCCGTTGGGACGCACCAGCAACCCGAATTCACCCTGCAGGTCCGGGCCCAGGTCTCCCATCGGCGCCAGGTCCGCCGTGGGATCCAGAAAGCGGTACCCCCCGGGCTCCTCCAGCGCCACGATCATGTGATCGAATGCCGTCGGCGCGGGCATGGCGCTATCCGGCTCACCGCCGAGGCTGACCAGTACGGGGTGGGCCCTCATTCCCAGCCGGCGCGCGAGGACGATGAAGAGCGTGGCTTTGTCCTTGCAGTCCCCCAGCTTGCTGCTCACGACTTCCGCCGGGCGGCGGGGTTGATACCCGCCCTGGCCCAGCGACAACGACACGTACCGGATGTCCTGCGCCACCCAGCGATGAAGCGCGCGCAGGGAGTCCTCCCGGGTGCGGGCGTTGGCCGTGGCGTCGCGCAGCGGTCCTTCCAGCTCACGGCCGAACGCGTAGCGGTCGCGCGCCAGGCCGTGGTACCAGCGCGCCACATCGTCCCATGTGGTGGGGGACGATACCGCAAGCGTCACACTCACCTTGTTGGGCCAGCCCGCGAACGGCTCGGACTCCGTCACCGGAACGTCCTTGGCCGCCCAGACATAGACCCTGCGCCCGTTTCTCGCATAGGTCTGCCGCAGCGGCGCCGCGTTCCACTCCTGGATGCGCACCTTGAGGGACGCGGGAGCGTCCACGATCAGGCGCGAGCGGCGCGTGGGCCGGCCGGTGGTCACCCGCCAGGAGTTCCCGAAGCTCTCGGGCATGATCGGCTCCAGCACTTCCCTGGTGGCGCTGAAATCCACAATCGTGCCCGGCTCGACGCCGGCGAGGGACATCCGCCGGATCCTGGTGTCCGTATAGACCGGGTACTGCTGCGATACCGGCGCGGACGTCTCCTGCTCGTGGGTAGGACGGTCGCTGATGACCTTGCCGTCCAGACTCAGTACGCGCACCCAGTTGACCGTGAGCTGCTCGCGCTGGGCGGTGTAGGAAAACGTCTGCTCGCCCCAGGCCTCGGCGCCCTCGCGGGTCAGGATCTGAATCACCTGACGATAGGTGGTCCGGCTGCGACCGTCCGCCTGATGGACCACGACGCCGTCGTCCAGCAGAAACACGAACGGCTGATCCGGATAGTCCGCCGGTTTCACGGCAAGCTGATAGATGGTGTCCGGGCGCACCGACGGGTCGCCGGACGGGGTGATGACCGGCGCCTGCGCGGCGAGCGGCAGGGCCAGCGACGGGACCAACGCGAACGCCATCCAACGCATGAGGCGGAAACTGAGAGCGGTGCCGCGCCGGGTCAATGGGCGCCGGGGTCGCCCCTGGCCCTTGACCGCCCGCGAGGCGGGTCCCAGTATCCCGCGTCCTTACGCAGGCCCATGAGGGCTCCAGGAACCAGCTTGTGACCCCATCCGGTCACCACCCACCGGCCTCACCGGAACGCCCAGCCGCGTCGCGCTCCCAGGTCCTCCGCTGGGGCCTGGTCCTCGGCGCGGGGCTGGGCATCGCGGCCATCCCCGAGCCCGCCGGCATCACCCCCGACTCGTGGTACCTGTTCGCCGTCTTCGTGGCCACCGTGGCGGGCCTCATGATCCAGCCGCTTCCCGGCGGGGCCATGGTGCTCCTCGGCGTGGCGACGACGGCGCTGTTGGGTCTCCTGTCCATTGAGCGGGCGCTCGACGGCTATGGCGATCCCATCGTGTGGCTGGTGCTGGCCGCGTTCTTCATGTCGCGCGGCATGCTCAAGACCGGACTGGGCCGGCGGATCGCGTTCCTGTTCATCCGGGCCATCGGGAAGCGCTCGCTGGGGCTGGGGTATGCGCTCGCGCTCACCGAATTCGTGCTGGCGAGCTTCATCCCGTCCAACTCCGCGCGGTCCGGGGGCATCATCTTCCCCATCGCCCGAAGTCTGGCCGAGGCGTACGACTCACGCCCCGGCCCCACGGCGGAGCGGCTGGGCGCGTTCCTGATGGTGTTCCTGTATCAGTGCATGGTGGTGACCTGCGCCGTGTTCCTCACGGGGCAGGCGTCGAACGCCCTGATCGCGACGTTCGCGGCACAGGCCGCCAATGTGCAGCTCACCTATAGCACCTGGCTGGTAGGCGCGATCGTCCCGGGCGTGGCGGGCCTGCTCGCGGTGGGACTCCTCATCTATTACGTCTCGCCGCCCGAAATCACCCACACCCCGCGTGCCGCGGAGATCGCCAGAGAAGAGCTCGCCCGCATGGGTCCCATGGTCCGGGACGAGAAGCTGATGCTGGCGGTCTTCGGACTGGTGGCGGTGTTGTGGATGACCACGGCGTTTCACGAAGTCCATTACGCGGCCGTGGCGTTGCTGGGCATCGCGGTACTGCTCTTGAGCGGCGTGCTCACCTGGGAGGACGTGTGCTCGGAGCGGGCGGCGTGGGACGTGTTCATCTGGTACGGCGGTCTGGTGCTGCTGGCGGGGGCGTTGAGCGAGACCGGGATTACGCGCCGGTTCGCCGAGGCGTCGGCGGCGTTCACCACCGGGTGGCCGTGGTGGGCGGCGTTGGGCGGCCTGCTGCTGATCTACTTCTACGCCCACTACGGCTTCGCCAGTATCACGGCGCACGCCACCGCGATGTACACGCCGTTCCTGGCGGTGATGCTGGTGGCCGGGGCGCCGCCGGGGCTGGCGGCGCTGGCGCTGGCCTACAGCTCCAACCTGATGGCGTCGGTTACGCACTACGGGACGACGCCCGGGCCGATCTACTTTGGCGCCGGGTACGTGTCGCAGGCCAAGTGGTGGCGATTGGGCTTGATCGCGTCCATCGCCAGCCTCCTGGTGTGGATGAGCCTGGGGCCGCTGTGGTGGAAAGTGCTGGGGGTGTGGTAGGACGGGCGATCGGGGGTCGCGGCGTGGCTTCTTATCCGCCAAGCTACGCCCGGCATCTCCGATGGAATTCCCGCTCGACGGCCTTGGGGTCGTTGATCGTCCGGTAGAACGCGTCCAGGTACCCCCGCGTGTCCTTGAGGACCCTGAAATCGAGTTGCGGCAGTCCGGCATAGAGCGCGTAGATCGCCTCGCGCCGCTCGTTGAACTTGGCGAATACGGAAGGGAAATAGACGGCCGACACGCACAGCCCGCGATACACCCGGTCGCGCACCCGGGTGATCCCCAGTCTCCTGGTCTCGGGCTGAAACAGCTCGTCGGCATATCGAGGGTTGACGATCCCGGTGATGTCGAAGTCATAGGGCACGGTGAACACCGGCCCTGCCGGAGCGCCGATCGGGATGGTATTGTGGCAGCAGGTGTCCTCGTTGGCTGCCTTCGCGAACGCGGACCAGTCGGGGTTGCCGATCAGGTACTGGAATACCTCGACCAGCGCCAGATACTCGGCGTCTACCCATGCGGGTGGAACGCCGGGAACGTGGACCGGCTCTCCCCCGCCGGTTCGGATTCCCAGCATCTCGTCGCTCTCGATCAGGAATCCGTACCGCGTCACGGTATCGCGCTTGGCCTCGGTATCCACGTAGGTGCTGCGCACCAGCCGGACCAGGAAACTCAGATCGGTGAGGAGATTCAAGACCCGGTACACCAGGTACTCCTGCAAGACGTACTGCTCGTACTCCCCGCGGCCATCCTGACAATGGGTCACCAGCTTGAGTCGGTCCTGCCCGGCGAAGACCGTCGATTCCACCCTGGTCCTAGGGAAGTCGAGACGTAGCGGTGGGAACTGGCAGATCTGCCGGCTGAGGCGCGCCTTTCCGCGGGTTCGGATATCGACGTCCAGCGCCACCGAGGGTCGGTCCGCGGAGTGGACCGTCACCTTGCCCGGGAACTCCTTGGCGTCGTCCTCACGCTCTTTGAATATCGAGGTGAATGGTGCTTCGATCGTGAGCGGCAGGGGCTCGTGGCTCGCAAACAACTGCGCGGAGGCCTGATGCGGCCGGGCCGAATCTGGGACTGGGTCCTGGGCCAATGCGACGGCGGGCCAGGCCAAGGCGAGCACGGCCGGCCCAAGCAGCACCTGAGGCTTTCTCCTCACGACGTTCCTCACTTCTCCCGGGAACAATCGGTTCCAAGCCCAACTTGGGTCGGCGGGTGGTGCGTTCGTTGTGCGGAGACTGCCGGACAGCAGCATGGGGCAAGCTGAACCAGCGAAAATCTACTTCGACTCAGCTGCTTCAGAGTTGGAGACAATTGCTCGGCGCGGTGCGGAACAGCCACATGAGGGCCTGGCTCTTGTGTACGCCGCCCTGGGCCGTCACCAGGCGGCGCTTCGGGAGGCCGACCTTGCGTCAAGTCAGGCGCCGGTTTCACGCGAGCCTTTTCTTGCAGTGGGAAGTGCGACCAATCTCGCGGAGACGTACGTGTTGGCTGGAGCCCACGAGAAGGCCCTGGATAATTCGGAGTGGGTACTCTCCGTGCCTTCGTCACTGTCCGTGGGAATCCTGCGGGCCGACCCCATCTGGGACCCGGTCAGGAACCATCCCCGCTTCCAGGCGCTTCTGGCCAAGTACCAGCACTAGCCCCCTGCTCGTCGACTGGCGGGCCCCTCTACTCTTCGTTGAACAGCTCAGCCAACGGGAGGGCGAACCCCGGCAGCACATCGCCCCCGTCGAGCACGGCGCCCACGGATACCACGCGCGGTTCGCGCCCCGGCTCGTGGACCTGTACCGTTTGCGACTGCGGGTCAACCAACCAGACCAGCCGCGTACCCGCATCCAGGTACTCTCGGCCCTTCGCGGACAACTCAACAAGGGTGGTGTCTGTCGAGCGAACTTCGACCGCCAGGTCAGGTGCGCCAGGGATGAACCCACGACGGCGACCGCCCAGGGCGGCCCGGCGCTCTCGGGAGACGAACGCCACATCGGGACCCCGAACCGTATCCGGGTTCCTCGCCAGGATATAACCGGCCTCAACCTGCACCACGCCGAGCTGGCGGGGCCTAACGAACGCAGTCAGGGCCCCAGCGATAAGGGCGGCAAGGGTCCCGTGCTCGTCTCCGGCCGGGGTCACGGGGACCAACTCCCCACGGACCAGCTCGTAGCCGAAGTCCTGCTCTCCCATCCGCTCGAGTTCTTCCGCGGTGACCAATTGGTGGGTGGCCATACGGTCCGCTCTCGCTTTCGCTTCTCCATGCACAACGTACCCTCGGCTCGGTAGCCGAGGCAACAGTACCGAGTGCCAGCTGAGCATCGTCACCGTCTTATCGCGGAAAGGAACGAAAGAACGCGCACCTGGTGGTCCGGGCCGGCTACTCGTACCTCAGCGACTCCACCGGATCGACCGCGGCTGCGCGCCTAGCCGGCAGGATCCCCGCCGCCAGCCCGATGGTCATCAGGATCCCCATGCAGATCGAGGCGATGGGCCAGGAGAGCTTGGGGTTGGCGATGTACTGCATCGCCGGGTTGCCCTCCGTGGGA